>OBLV0100000004.1_pt1 | contig 282513 bp, 279 predicted proteins | sample 1520071 | NCBI WGS metagenome assembly OBLV01 (sample SAMEA3888446, study PRJEB22518) | metagenome | reverse complement strand
AGATCGTGATGTGACTGGAGTTCAGACGTGTGCTCTTCCGATCTGCCCCGAGCGAGCCCGTCCCGACCCTGCGGCCGGTCCCGGCCGGCCAGGCCTCGGTCCGTCCGCCGCGCCCGCCGGCCCGGCCGCTGAGCCCACCGAACCAGGGCAACGGCCAAATCCCCGGCCGGCCCGGCGTCGCGCCGCGTCCCGGACAAGGCGGACCCGGCCAGTACCAGCCGCCGCGTCCCGGCGTCACCGGTGCCGCGCCAGGCGGCCCCGGCGCTCCGGTCGGACGCCGTCCGGCCGGCAATGGCGCGTTCCGTCCGATCCCGGGCGGGACCGCCGCTCCGCGTCCGTTCACGCCGCGCCCCGGCGGCGGCCCTGGCGGACCCCTCCCCGGCGGCGGCGGCCCGATGCCGTCGTCCGGCGGCCCCGGCGGACGCCCCGGCGGCGGACGCGGCCGCCAGACGCGCGAGCAGCTCGAGGCCAAGAAGGCGCGCGACGCCGAGATGCGGCTGGAGAAGCAGCGCCGGCGCAACGGCGGCTTCGTCGACCGTGTCGAGGACCCGAGCAAGAAGCTGGAGTCGATCGAGATCCCGGACGTGCTCACCGTTCAGGAGCTGGCGACGTCGATGATCGTCCCGGCCGCGGACGTGATCAAGGAACTGTTCCGCACCGGCACGATGGCGACGATCAACCAGAACATCTCGTCGGAACAAGCGATCGCGGTCGCGCGCAAGTTCGGCTTCAACGCGATCGTCAAGGAAGCCGGCGAGGAAGTCGCCGTCGAGCAGGAAGAGGACAAGCCGGAGATGCTGCAGCCGCGGCCGCCGGTCGTCACCGTCCTCGGCCACGTCGACCACGGCAAGACCTCGCTGCTCGACAAGATCCGTTCGGCCAGCGTCGCTGCCGGCGAGGCGGGCGGGATCACGCAGAAGATCGGCGCGTACACCGTCGAGCAGAACGGCCGGCAGATCACGTTCATCGACACGCCCGGCCACGAAGCGTTCACCGCGATGCGCGCCCGCGGCGCGAAGGTGACCGACGTCGCGATCCTGGTCGTCGCCGCCGACGACGGCGTGATGCCGCAGACGCGTGAAGCGATCTCGCACATCAAGGCCGCTAACGTTCCGATCGTCGTCGCGATCAACAAGATCGACCGCGAAGACGCGCAGCCCGACCGCGTCAAGCAGCAGCTCACCGAAGAGGGTCTGCAGCCGGTCGAGTGGGGCGGGAAGATCGAGATGGTCCCGGTCTCGGCGCGGCGCGGCGACAACATCGACACGCTGCTCGAGACCGTGCTGCTCGAAGCCGACCTCAAGGAGCTCAAGGCCAACCCGCACCGTCGCGCGAGCGGCGTCGTCATCGAGTCGGCGCTCGACCGCGGCCGCGGTCCGGTCGCCACCGTCCTCGTCCAAACCGGAACCCTGCGCGTCGGCGACGTCGTCGTCGTCGGCCCGACCTACGGCAAGATCCGCGCGCTCATCGACGACAAGGGCAAGCAGACGAAGAAGGCCGCGCCTTCGGTCCCGGTCGAGATCATGGGGCTCAACGACGTCCCGTCGGCCGGCGACACGATGATGGTCGTCTCCGACGAGAAGTCGGCTCGCGAAGCCGCCGCCAAGCGCTCCACCAAGCGCCGCGACGTTCGCATGGCGGCTACCACCGGCGGCGCGAAAGTCTCGCTCGAGACGTTCATGCTCATGCAGCCCCAGAACGGGCACAAGACGCTCAACCTCATCCTCAAAGCCGACGGGCAAGGCTCGGTCGAGGCGCTCCGCGCGCGCGTCGAGTCGCTCTCGACCGAAGAAGTCGACGTGCGTGTCGTCCTCGGCGGCGTCGGCGGCATCACCGAGAACGACGTCAACCTCGCGTCGGCTTCGAACGCGGTGCTGATCGGCTTCAACATCCGCCCCGACGAGTCGGTCAAGCGTCTCGCCGAGTCGGAACAGGTCGACCTGCGCTTCTACCAGGTCATCTACGACGTCGAGAACGACCTCAAGAAGGCGATGGTCGGACTCTTGGCGCCGAAGTTCCGCGAGATCGTGCTCGGCCGTGCCGAAGTGCGCGAGATCTTCAAGGTCTCGAAGGTCGGCTCGATCGCGGGCTGCTACGTCCAGTCCGGCAAGATCACCCGCAACGCGAAGGTCCGCATCCTGCGCGACGCGGCGGTCGTCTTCGACGGCGAGATCGAGTCGCTGCGCCGCTTCAAGGACGACGTCCGCGAGGTTGCCGAGAACTTCGAGTGCGGTATCCAAGTGGCGCGGTTCGCCGATCTCAAGAAGGGCGACGTCATCGAGGCGTACACCTCGGAGCTGGTGGCGCCGGAACTGCAGCCGGCGTGACCGAGCGTGGTGGCGGCGTCCGCGGCGGGGATGACCCCCTCGCCGGGGACGCCCGCGTTTTCCCACTCCTGGAAAAACGCTGCTCGGTCCAAAATCTGCTCTCGCCCTCCGGGCTTCGCAGATTTCTGGAACGCCCCGGCGAGGGGGTCATCCCCGCCGCGGACGCTGGGCACAACGGGATATGACGAAGCAGTTTTGGGGTGCGTTCCTGACGGTCGCGGTTGGTGTTCCGGCGTTCATGGTCATGGGGTTTCGGATTCATGGCAATGCATGGCAGTACGTGCCCACCATGGCGTTCGCGTCGATCTTCGCTTTAGGCTGGGCGTGGTACCAAGGACGGACGCAGGAGTCGGGGGCCGGTGACCTTCAGGTCGCGCCGGAAGAGCGTCTCCCCGGAATCCTGACGACCTGGGTCCTCGTCGTTTGCACCGTCGTCGCGTTCACCGCAGGCTGGATCACGCGGTCCGCCGCGCTGTTCGCCGGGCTGCTCGCCTTCGCGCTCGGCGGTATGGTGCTCGCACTGTTCGTCGGGCGCTGGCTCGTGCGACGTCGGGTGGCGGCGTGAGCGGATTTCGCGACGACGCGGCACCGTGGCAGCGGCCCGGTGGGGTTCCGCTGCCGACTGCTCCGCCGCTCGGCGGCGTCAGCGAAGTGGTCGCGCGGCCGATCGACGCTGCGGGTCGCTATTTGGCAATGAATCTGGCTCTCGCCGTTCTGATCTTGGCTGAGCTGGTGGCGCTATGGAAGGTCGACGCGGGAGCGCGACCCATGTTGGAATGTGTGACCGTGTTCCTCGTGTTCATGTCCGCAGCGCTACCGTGGTATCTGTTTCGCCAACCGGCGCGTATGCGCGGGCGGCCAGGATCCGGACCGCCGCCGGTGCGATACGTCTTGGATGCACCGTCGGTGCGCGCGATTCCGCGGATGCTCGTCGGGCAGCTGCTGCTCGGAGCGGCGCTTACCGTGCCCCTCGCGCAGCCTTATGACAATTACGCGATCCAGGTGGGCGGCCTCATTTTGATCGTCAGCATCTTGCCGCGGTTCACTCGCGTCGTGGTGCCGGCCGAAGGTGCGGAGGCGGGGGCGTGAAGCAGCAGCGGCAGGCGCGGATCGATCATGAGATCCAGCGGGCGCTGGCGACGATCATCGCCGAGCAGCTCAAGGACCCGCGGCTGGGCTTCGTGACGGTGGTGCGGTGCGAGATTAGTACCGATATGAAGTTCTGCAAGGTGTTCGTGTCGATCATCGGTGACCGGCACGCCGCCAAGCAGTCGATGGAGGCCCTGGCGAGCGCTGCCCGCTTCCTGCGGGGTGAGCTGGGTCACGCGATCGACCTGCGGTACACGCCGGAGCTGACGTTCTTCGAGGACCGGACGACGGAGAAGGCGATCGCGCTGCACAAGACGCTGGAACGGGCAAAGGTGATCGATGAATAGTTCGGTGCGCACGAATGGAGTGGTCGCGGTCAGCGACTCGACCGAAGCGATCGTGGCGGAGCTGCGGCGGCGTTCGTCGTTCATGTTCGTCTCGCACGTCAAGCCCGACGGCGACACGCTGGGCGCCGGCCTCGCGTTGGGTCTGGCCCTCAAGCAGCTCGGCAAGCGGGTCGGATACTTTCAGCAGGATCCCGTGCCGCGGAATCTGCGGTTCTTGCCGGATGCGCAGCACGTCGCGCGCGAGGTGCCGGGCGATCTGCCGGCCGACACGCTGTGGGTGTTCTGCGACATGAGCGACTTTACGCGCGCCGGCGAGTTCTTACCGGAGATCGCGCGCGAGAACATGCTCGACATCGATCATCATCTGGGCAACTCGCACTTCGGCGGGCTGAACTACGTGATCCCGACCGAGGCGTCGACGGGGACGTGCGTGCTGCGGCTGCTCAAGGCGCTCGGTACGACGCTGACGCCCGATATCGCAACGTGTATCCTGACCACCATCATGACCGATACCGGCGCGTTCATGCACACCAACACGACCTCCGAAGTGCTGCGGATGTCGGCCGAGATGATCGAGCTCGGCGCGGACAAGCCGCTCATCACCGAGGAGATCTTCGCCAACAAGCGGTTCGCGGCGATCAAGCTGTTGGGGATGGCGCTGGAGCGCGCCGTGCTGCAGGACGACGGACGTTACTGCTGGACCTACGTCGACGAAGAGATGCTGCGCGCGGCCGACGCCGACGGTGAGGACACCGAGGAGATCGTGCAGCACTTGCGCTCGGTCGACGGCGTCGAAGCCGCCGCGCTGTTCAAAGACTACGAGGGCGCCGTGCGGGTGAGCTTGCGTTCGAGCGGTCGCGTCAACGTGCAGGCTGCCGCTGCGTCACTCAACGGCGGGGGGCACTTCATGGCGTCGGGGCTGACCTTCGAGGGCGGGCTGCCGGGCGCGATCGAGGCCGTGCACACCGCGCTGCACGCGCAAGGTTTGTAGGTTACGATTGGCTCACCATCTGGACCCGAGCAGCATTAAATCCGCATTGCAGCTCGACGGTCTTCTGGAGTTGCCACATGAAAGTCTTCAGATAGAATACAAATCTTGGCTTTCGCTCGGTGATTCTCGAAATGAGGCAACCCTTGCGAAGGCACTCGTTGCAATGGCTAACAGCGGTGGCGGTTTCGTAATTCTCGGCTTCCTCGAATCCGGCGGATCGCTCGTAGGCGACCTAAACCGGCCTAATCTCTCTGCATACTCGTCGGACGCGATCAACTCAGTCGTGGGGCGCTTCGCGGAGCCTGCATTCCATGTTGATGTTGTGCAAGTCCGAAGCCCGAGAGATGATCTTATTTATCCGGTGATCGTTGTTCCAGGAGACAGTACGGTGCCGGTAAGAACGACGCGCGCTAGTGCGGGCGTGATCCAGCAGAATGTCTACTATATCAGGCGTCCCGGACCAAAGAGCGAGCCTCCACAGACGGCTTCTGAATGGGACCAATTGCTGCAGCGATGCTTGAGAAATCAACAAAGCCACTTGAGGCAGCCACCTCCCGACGCAGGCATCCGGCAGGCGAAGCAGGCTAATGAAGCCTGGCTGACGGCATCCTTGGAGAGGTATGCCCAGATTGCGGAAGGTACGGGGCGCCCTCGCTTTTCCCTCGGATCCTACATTTTCTCGTACCAAGTATCCGATTTTCAAAGACTGGAACTTGGAAATCTACGCCAGCACATGCTGTCCAGTAAGGGCAGGGAGACTGGTTGGCCGGTATGGTGGGTGCCAGATTCGAATGACATTGCACCGTATCCCTACGGGGACGGCCTCGAATGTTACATCGGAATTCGGGAGGACGTGGACGACGCGCACGCTGACTACTGGCGCGCCTCGCCGAATGGCTCGCTCTTTCTGGTGAGGGGGTTCCAAGAAGATAGTGATATCGAGGGGGTTCAGCCCGGCAAATTCTTTGACTTTGTCTTACCGATTTGGCGTGTGGGCGAGGCCATTCTTCACAGCTACCGCTTCAGTCGAGAATCGGCCAGCCGTGATGCCGAAATAAACTTCACGGCAGTGTGGCGTGGACTCTCTGGCAGGACGCTCGATTCCGTCGCCAGGCGGAGTATCGACCGAAGCCTTTTCGAGCGATACATTTCCCGTGAGAATGAGGTTCGCTGCGACGTCGCATATAGGCGCTCCGATGTGCGTAATAACGTAGCGGAGCTTGTGGAGACGGTAACGCGTCGTCTATACGCATCGTTCAACCTCTTTGTCATCGATCCATCAGTCGTGCGCGAGGAAGTGAAGCGAATGATGCAGGGCATCTAATGCAGAAAAAGGAACGATTTCGTTATTGGTTGTTCACGACTGCCGGCTTCGGGCTGGCACCTCTCATTTTGCAAATGCCTTTGATCCTAATCGTACCGGGATTCTCTCTGCCAGAGGGTGCGGCGCTTCCTGAAATTGTGCTGCCCGGATTTGTCATGGTTACCGGAGCCTTCTCGGAGGTTGCCACGCCGCCGGTCCATCCAATCTCCGTCGTGATTCTTGCACTGGGAATGTTGCTGATGAGCGGATTCTATACCGCAGTTGAGGTTGCAAGGGCTTTAGGCCAGGGATCTCACCCAACCGTTCACTCGACGTTTGCCCTAATATCCACAGCAGTAGCGTCGGCCAGTATGTCAATACTGGCAGCGCGAATCGTCTACCAGAGGAACCGTTGAATGGAATTAAACCTCGTGGCGGCGACCTTTGCGATCGCGTCGCTTTTGCTTGTGCTTGCGACCTTCGTTTGGGTAAAGCCGACGACCACCAGCTCATCGGAGGTCCTTCTTCGCGGAATCGATTCCCAATTGGCGCCCAAGCGTACGATAGAGCTTTCAGATACCGTGAGAGTGAGCGTCGCAGAGACGGAGTCCGATGTATTGGTGTCATATGTGGTTGCAGTGCGAAGGAGGTCGGAGGCGCTTCAACAGTTTCGACACGACTATGACTTCGCTGCGCCGCTCATTGAGGACGAAGCTGCTGCAATTGATGAATCACTAGGAATTGAGCTGGCGACTCTGCGTCATGCGGCCAGTCTGTCGCAGTATCGAGAGGCCATCACCTAGCGGTTACAATGCTGGGTTTCGTCAACTTGTTCAAGCCGGCGGGACCGTCGTCGACGCAGTTCGGCGCGCGGCTGCGGCGCATCTATCGCGATCCGCGCGGGAAGCTCGCGGTCGGACACCTCGGGACGCTCGATCCGCAGGCGGCGGGCGTGCTGCCGGTCGCGCTGGGGAAGGCGACGCGGCTGCTGCCGCTGATCGCGGACCGCCGCAAGGGCTACGTCTGCACGCTCGTGCTGGGACGAGCGACGTCGACCGCCGACGGCAGCGGCGAGGTGGTAGCGGAGCGGCCGGTGCCGGACGACGTCGACGCGCGGCTGTCGCGTGCGGTGCCGGCGTTCATCGGCGCCGTTTCGCAGGTGCCGCCGATGTACAGCGCGGTGCAGAGCGACGGGCAGCGGCTGTACGAGCTCGCGCGGGCCGGCCGCACCGTCGAGCGCGCGGCGCGGACGATCACCGTCTACGCGCTGCGCGTCTTAGGGCGCGACGGCGAGGTCGTGCGGCTGCGCATCGCGTGCAGCGAAGGGACCTACGTGCGAACGCTGTGCGAAGATCTCGCGCTGGCGTGCGGGACGGTCGGACACATGGGCGCGCTGCTGCGCGACGCGTCGGGGCCGTTCGTGCTCTCGGAGAGCCGAATGCTCGACGAAGTCGAGCGCGATCCGGACGGGTCGCTGGTTCCGCCCGAGCGCGTGATCCCGATCCCGACGGTCGTGCTCGACGCCCGGCTGGCGACCGACTTTCGTGCCGGCCGGCTCGTGCCGCTCGCACAGGCGCCGCCCGAGAAGCACGTCTTCGTGCGCGACTCGGCGCGCGCGCTGGTCGGCGTCGGCGAGACGGTCGGCACGCTGCTCGCACCGCGCAAAGTGTTCTTGTGAAGGTCCACCACGCGCTGCCCGCCGCGGCACCGGCTCGAACGTTCGTCGTCGCGGTCGGGTTCTTCGACGGCTTCCACCTCGGCCACTGGGCGATCGTGCGCGAAGCGCTGTGGCGCCGGCGCGCCGGCGAGCGAACCGCCGTGCTGACGTTCCGCGAGCACCCGGCGGCGTTCTTGCGGCCGGGTCAGGAACCGCCGATGATCGCGACGCTCGAGGAGCGCGTCAACGCGTTCGCGCGGGCGGGGATCGACGAAGCGTACGTGCTGCCGTTCGACGCGTCGATCGCCTCGCTGTCGCCGGCCGCGTTCCTCGACCAGACGCTGGTCGGCCGGCTCGGCGCGCGCGCGATGGTCGTCGGCGAGAACTTCCGGTTCGGGCACAAGCGCGCCGGCGACGTCGCGTTCGCGCGCGAGCATCTCACCGCCGCGGGCCGCGAGGTGGTTGCCGTGCGCAATGAGCTGGTGGACGGCGAGCGTGTCTCGAGCACGCGCATCCGCGCGGCGATCGCGGCCGGCGATGTCGAGCTGGCCGACCGGCTGCTCGGCGCGCCGTTCACGGTTCGCGGAACCGTCACGTTCGGCGCCGGGCGCGGTCACGATCTGGGCTATCCTACCGCCAACGTCGACGTGCCGGGGGGCAGGTTGCTGCCGCCCGACGGCGTCTACCGCGCGATCGGCCGGCACGACGGCCGCGACTACCTGGGGCTGGTCTCGATCGGGACGAACCCGACCTTCGGCGAGGGCGCGCGAACGGTCGAAGCCTGGCTGCTCGACTTCAACGGCGCGCTGTACGGTGAGGAGCTGTCGCTGCGGGCGTTGCGCTTCGTGCGCGAGCAGCGCCGATTCGACTCGGTCGACGAGCTGATCGCGCAGATGCGCGACGACGCCGCGACGGTGAAGTTCCCGTCGGTCGTGTGAGGCGGCGGAACCCCGCCGGCCGGCCGGGCGTTTCTAGCTGCGTGCGCATCCCCGCCCTTCTCGCCGCCGCCGCTCTGGCGCTGATCCCGGTCGCCGCGCTGGCGATTCCGCAGGCCGGCAAGCCGGCGCCCGCGTTCACGCTGCCGACACCGGGCGGCAAGTCGCTGAGCCTCGACTCGCTGCGCGGCAAGCCCGTCTACATCAACTTCTTCGCGTCGTGGTGCGGCCCGTGCAACGCCGAAGCGCCGTCGATCGGCAAGCTGCGCAGCGCGTATGCGAAACAGGGGCTGGTCGTGCTGGGCGTCGACGAGCTCGACGCGCCCGGTCAGGCGATGGCGTTCGAGAAGAAGTACAACCAGCCGTACGGGCTGGTCGCCGTCGACGACAGCGGCGCGGTCGGCAAGCAGTACAACACCGTCGCGATGCCGGTCCACGTCTTCATCGACCGCCGCGGCATCGTGACGACCTATCGCCTAGGCGAGATGAATCCGGCCGAGATCGAAGCCGCGATCAAAGGCTCGCTGAAGTAGATCACGGGGTGCCGTTGATCGCGCGCTGCGCGGCGGCGCACAGGTCGACGGCGGTGCGCGCGGCGTTCGCAGTGGCGACGTAGTTTCCGGACTGCTCGGCGCGTTGTGCGGCGGCGAGCTGTGCCTGTGCCGCTGCGGTGTTGGCCGAGTCGTGCGATGCGCAGGCTGCGACCGCGCCGCGCGCTTGGGCGACGAACGCCTGCGCGTCGATCGCTCCGACGCTGCCGCCGGCGAGCGGGAACGGTTGCGTCTGCAGCGCGCTGGTCTGCGGGATCGTCGAGCGCAGCACCGGAATCGAAGTCGCCGGAACGCGGCTCGCTTCGATCAGCGCCTGGATCGCGGCTGCGCGGGCGCCGGCGATGTTTCCTTGGCGGTAGAGCTGGATCGCCGCCGACGTGTTGAGCGACGCGGCTTGCGCAGCCGACGGATTGGTCGCGGCGGCGCGCGCCGTCGCCATCATCGCGTCGAGCACGAGGTTCGCGGTCGGCCGGCCGGCGACCGGCGGCGTTCCCACCGGAACCGGCGCGGCAAGCGCGGCACCCGTCGTGGCGAGCGTCAGCAGCGCGGCGAGAGCGAGACCTTTCACGCGGCGGCCTCCACGGTGATCGCGCTGCCGTCGTAGTCGACGCGCGCGATGTGACCGATCGAGAGGCGTCCGCGCAGGATCGCATCGGAGAGCGGGGTGGTGACGTGGCGCGCAATGGCGCGCGCGACGTAGCGCGCGCCGCTGCCCTGCGCCGACGACTCGGCGGCCAAGAAGCGCCGCGCGGTCTCGGACAGGTCGAGCCGCATCGCGTGCGCGCCGAGTCGTTCCGCCAGCAGCGCGACCTGCAGCTGCACCACCTGCTCGATCTCGCGCTCGCCGAGCTCGGCGAAGATGACGACTTCGTCGACGCGGTCGAGCAGCTCGGGACGCAGCGCCGACTCCAGCTCGTCGCGGTCGAGGTTCGACGTCAGCACGATGATCGCATGGCGAAAGTCGATCGCGCGGCCCTTGGCGTCGGTGACGCGTCCGTCGTCGAGGATCTGGAGCAGGATCGCCGAGACGTCGGGGTGCGCCTTTTCGATCTCGTCGAACAGCACGACCGAGTAGGGGCGCCGGCGGATCGGTTCGGTGAGCTGACCGGGCTCGTCGTGGCCCTGGTAGCCGGGCGGCGCGCCGAGCAGCCGCGAGATCGTGTGCGACTCGGTGTACTCCGACAGGTCGAGCCGGATCAGCGCGTCGTCGGTCCCGAACAGCGCGTGCGCGAGCGCTTTGGCCAGCTCGGTCTTGCCGACCCCGCTCGGCCCGACGAACAAGAAGCCGCCGACGGGCTTGCGCGGATCCTTGAGTCCGGCGCGCGCGCGGCGGATCGCTTCGGCGACCGAACGCACCGCGGCACTCTGGCCGACGACGCGCTCCGACAGACGATGCTCGAGCGCCAGCAGGCCCGCACGTTGCGCGTCGGTGATCGTCCCCTGCGGGATTCCGGTCCAGCGCGAGACGACTGCGGCGACGCGCTCGACGTCGACCCGCGAATCGCCGCGCATCGAGGCTGACGCGGCGGCTTCGTCGACGACGTCGATCGCCTTGTCGGGCAGGTAGCGGTCGGCGATGTAACGCGCGGCGAGTCCGGCTGCCGCTTCGAGCGCCTCGTCGTCGATCTCGACGCCGTGGTGAGCTGCGTACTTCGGGCGCAAGCCGCGCAGGATCTCGACGGTCTGGTCGATCGACGGCTCGTCGACCTGGACCGGCTGGAACCGGCGCTCGAGTGCGGCGTCGGACTCGATGTACTTGCGGAACTCGTCGAACGTCGTCGCGCCGATGCACTGCAGCTCGCCGCGCGCGAGCTCGGGCTTGATCATCGAGCTCAAGTCGAGCGAACCTTCGGCCGCGCCGGCGCCGACCAGCGTGTGCAGCTCGTCGATGAAGAGAATGATGTCGCGGCCGGCGCGTTTGATCTCGTCGAGGATGCGCTTCACGCGGCCTTCGAACTCGCCGCGGTACTTCGTACCGGCGACCAGCGGGCCGAGCGACAGCGCGAGGACGCGCTTCTCGCGCAGCGCCGGCGGCACGTCGCGTGCCGCGATCCGTTGCGCGAGGCCTTCGACGATCGCGGTCTTCCCGACGCCCGGTTCGCCGATGAGCACCGGATTGTTCTTGCTGCGCCGCGCCAAGATCGAGACGACGCGCTCGACCTCGTCGCCGCGCCCGATCACCGGGTCGAGCTCGCCGCGCTTGGCCGCCTCGGTCAGATCTCGCGAGTACTGGCCGAGGGTCGATGCGCCGCGGAAAACGCGGCCCAGGTCGCTCAGCGGCTGGGACGGCTGGGGCGCGGACTCGCCGCCGGCGTTGCCTCCGCGCCGGTTGACCGCATCGATGGCCAGGGCCGCCCCGCCGAACAAGGCCGCGGCACCGGCTGCGATCCCGAGAATCGCCAGCGGGGCCCGGCGTCGCTTGCGGGCGCAGTCGTCGCAGACCTCGGCCTGCACCCAGCGCCCGGAGCGCAGCGCGAAATCGCGCACGCTGGCCGGCTTCTCCCGGCAGACCTCGCACGTAGCGGTCATTACCTTCACCTACCCGCGGCAGGCAGAAGCGGTTTCGTCGACCGGCCGTCGCCTACGGAGCGATCGCGTAGGTGACGGCGACGGTTGCCGAGATCGTCAGGCTGGTCGGCTGCAGTTCCGTCGGGACGACGGAGTACAGGTCGGCCGCCGTGTAGGGTTTGAACTGCGCCCCGACGACCGGCTGGACCGGCACGTATCCGCTGCCGCCGATCTGCAGCACGCGCACGATGTGAACGTGCGCGGCGGCCGCCAGCGCTCGCGCTTGCGCGTAGGCGTCGCCGACGGCCGCAGCGAGCGCCGCACGATACGCCGAGCGGTCGTCGCTCAGACTGAACTCCGCGCTGCTGACGGTCGCGCCGGCCTTGACTCCGGCGTCGATGATGGCGCCGACGCCGTCGGTCTTTGCGGTCGTGATCGCGACCGAGCGCGTGACGACGTACCCGTACCGCTGGGTGGAATGCGGATCGGGCTGCTCCGGACGCGGCATGTAGTTCAGGTTGTAGCCGGTGGTCTTGGTCGCAGCGGGGTCGAGGCCGAGACCGCGCATCGCGGCGACGAGCGCGTCGTAGGTCGCGTTCGCCGTCGTCGTTGCGCGCGCGGCGAGGTCGTCGTTCGCGACGATCGAGAAGGTCACGATCGCCCGATCCGGCATGCGCTCGACGTTGCCTTGCCCGCTCACGATGAGCGTTGCGGGAACGCGCGAGCCGGCCGCCTGAGCAACCGGCGAACCTGCGACCACCAGGGCAGCGACGACGAGCGGCGGCACGAGTCTGTTCATCATCAACCTCATGAAAACGTGCGCATTCGCAGGATGTACGGTTTCGGAGAATCGGTCGGCGGGGAACAAGGCGGCCATGGGACTTGTCAGCTTTCTCCTCGTCGGCCTCATCGCCGGGTTCCTTGCCAGGTACGCGGTGCCGGGCGAAGGTCCCGGGGGAATCCTGGGCGACCTCATCATCGGCATCATCGGCGCCTTCATCGGCGGTTGGGTGTTCGCCGAGTTCGGCCACTACGGGGTGACCGGCTTGAACCTCTGGAGCATCATCGTCGCGTTCGTCGGCGCGGTGATCCTGCTGTTCATCCTGCGCGCCATCTCGGGCCGCCGGGCCACGTACTGACCGCGCGCGGCACGCTGCCGGACCGCCCGTCCGCTCGGCCGGGCGGCTCCGGCTTTCGCCGGTAGGAGCGGCGCGCTCGGCCGCGCAACCTCTTTCCCCCCATGGCGTACATCATCACCGAACCATGCATCGGCACGAAAGACAAGTCGTGCGTCGACGTGTGTCCGGTCGATTGCATCCACGGAAACGACGAAGACGAGATGCTCTTCATCGACCCCGAAGTGTGCATCGACTGCGGTGCGTGCGTCTCGGCTTGCCCCGTCGAGGCGATCTTCGCGGACTCCGACGTTCCCGAGAAGTGGAAGAACTATATCGAGATCAACGCGGAGTGGTACAAGAAGTAGTGCCCTAGTGCGCCGCGCCATCGCTCGCGAGCTGATGGACGCGCCCGTCGACGACGTCGGCGAGCTCGAAGGAAATCTGCGCGACATCGCGTTCTCGAACGCGCGCTTCGGCGGTACGGCCCCGGTCGTCGCCGCGCTGCGCCGGACCGGTCTCCCGCGCGTCGAGCTGCTCGACGTCGGCAGCGGCGCCGGCGACGTCGTCGCGGCGCTGCTGGACGACGCCTCGCGACGCGGCGTCGATCTCCGCGTCACCTGCCTGGACAGCAGCGAGCAGATGCTGGCGCTTGCGCGGCGGACGACCGGCGGCGATCCGTCGGTGGCGTTCGTGCGGGCCGACGGCGCTGCGCTGCCGTTCGGAGACGGTGCGTTCGATGTCGCGATCTGCACGCTCGCGCTGCACCACTTCGAGCCGGCAGCCGCGCGCGCGCTGCTGGGCGAGCTGCGCCGGGTCGCGCGGGTCGCACCGGTCGTGTGCGATCTGCGTCGCTCGGCGCTGGCCTTCGCCGCGACCTGGCTGTGGTCGCGCACGTCGCGCAACCGGCTCACCCGACACGACGCGCCGCTCTCGGTGCGCCGCGCGTACACGCCCGACGAAGCGCTCGGACTCGCGCGCGATGCCGGCTGGCGCGCGCCGCACGTGCGCCGCGAGCCGTTCTTTCGCATGACGCTGACCGACGAGTCCGCGGCGTGAACGACGACGTCGTCATCGTCGGCGGCGGTCCGGCCGGCAGCGCAACCGCACTGCGCCTCGCGCGCGCCGGCGTTGCCGTCCGCGTGATCGAGCGCGCAGCGTTTCCGCGCCGCAAAGTGTGCGGTGAATATCTCAGCGGCGGTGCGGTCGCCACGCTCGACCGGCTGGGCGTGCTCGACCGCGTTCGGGTACAAGCTGCGCCGCTGCACGGCGTGCGGCTGGTCGCCGCGGGCGCCCCGCCGGTCGCGTTGCCGTTCGGTCGCCCGGCGCTGGCGTGCGCCCGCGAGACGCTCGACGCGCTGTTGCTCGACGCGGCCGCCGCGGCCGGCGCCGTCGTCGAGCGCGGTCGCGCCGAGGAGTTGCTGTTCGACGAGGGGCGGTGCGGCGGGGTCGGCGTGCGCACGCCCGGCGGCGCGCTCGAGCCGCGCCGTGCGCGCATCGTCGCCGGCGCCGACGGAATCGGCTCGGTCGTCGCGCGCAAGCTCGGGCTCGCCAAACCGTCGCCCGGCCGCGGCCGTTACGCGGTCGGTGGACACTACGCCGGGTTCGGAGCCCTCGACGCGCAGGTCGAAATGTACGTCGGCGGCGGAGCATACTTCGCGCTCAATCCGCTTTCAGACGTCCGTGCGAACGTGATGGTGGTGATACCGAAAGGGCGGCTGACCGAGTGGTCGCGCGACCTGGACGCGGGCGTCGGCGGCGCGGCGGCCGCGCTGGCGCGCGGGGTCCGGTCGTTCGACGGTGCGGAGCGGATCGGCGCGCGAGTTTCGGTCGGCCCGCTCGTTCACGACGTGCGGCGCGCGACGGGGAGCGGAGCGATCTTGATCGGCGACGCGGCGGGCTTCGTCGATCCGTTCACCGGCCAGGGCGTCTTGCTCGCGCTGACCGGCGCCGAGCGCGCCGCGGACGCGATCCTCGCCGCGCTCGCGCACCCTGGACGTGCGGCGCAGGAGTTCGCGGCCTACGCGCGCTGGCGCGCCGACGACGCTGCGTGGCGGCGCCGCCTGTGCGCGGTCATTTCCACCCTGATCGACGTGCCGCCGCTCGCGCGACGGGCGGCGCTGCGCGTGACCCGTTTCCCCGAGGCGGCGGCCGCCTTGATGGAAGCGCTCGGCGGCGCGATCCCGCCGCAGCGCGCGTTTCGGCCCGGCGTCCTCGGGCGGCTGCTGGTGTGACGGTCACCCGCAACACGGTCGAGATCGCCGCGCCTGCGGCGGCGGTGTTCGCGCTCGGTGCAGCGACGGAACGTTGGCCGGAGATCCTGCCGCACTACCGCTACGTGCGTGTCCTCCGCGACGACGGTCCGAAGCGCGTGGTCGCGATGGGCGCGTGGCAGGACGTGTTCCCGATCCGCTGGGTCGCCGAACAGATCAACGATCCCGCCGTCCCGCACATCCGTTTTCGTCACTTGCGCGGCTGGACGCGCGGCATGGACGTCGAGTGGATTTTCGAGCCGTTCGCCGGTGGCACGCGTGTGACGATCGAGCACCGGCTCGAGTTTCGGTTTCCCGTTGCGGCCGAGTGGCTCGGACGTCGGCTCGTCTCCGACTACTTCGTCCACGGCGTCGCGGCCAAGACGCTGGCGCGGGTGAAAGTGCTTGCCGAGGCTCGCGCGTGAACGGCAGCGCGACGCAACACCGCGTGGCCGTCACCGGGATCGGCGTGGTGACGCCGCTCGGTACCGGGGTCGGCGCGTTCTGGGACGCGGTACTGTCGGAACGCGTTGCGGTCGGTCCGATCACGCGCTTCGACGCCGGCACCTACCGGTCGCGGATCGCCGCCGAGATCGGCGACTTCGAGCCGCGCGACTTCGTCGGCGGCAAACGGCTGCACTGGACCGATCGCTTCTCGCAGCTCTCGATCGCGGCGGCGCGGCTGGCGATGGACGACGCGCGCTATCATCCGAACGGTACGTCGCGCGACGTCGGCGTCTACCTCGGCTCGGCGCTGGGCGGCCTGGCGTTCGCGGACGATCAGCACGACGTGTTCCGCGAGCACGGCATCGAGGCGGTCAAACCGCTGCTGGCGCTCTCGGTGTTCGGCGGCGCCGCGACCTGCAACGTCGCGATCGAGCTCGACGTCCGCGGCCCGACGGTCGCGAACGCGAACTCGTGCGCGTCGGGAGCGGTCGCGATCGGCGAGGCGTTCCGCGCGATCGCACGCGGCGACGTGCGCGCCGTCCTGGCCGGCGGCGTCGAGGCGCCGCTGTCGCCCCTGGTCTACGGTGCGTTCACCGTGATCAAGGCGATGTCGACGCGCAACGACGACCCTGAGCGCGCGAGCCGGCCGTTCGATCGCGAGCGCGACGGCTTCGTGATGGCCGAAGGCGCCGGCGTGCTGCTGCTCGAGCGGCTCGACGATGCCCTGGCGCGCGGCGCGCACGTGTACGGTGAGGTCGTCGGGTACGGGCTCACCAACGACGCGTACCACATGTCGGCGCCGCGCCCCGACGCGTCGATGAACGCGCTCGCGATGGAACGCGCGCTCGGCGAAGCACATGTCGAACCGGGCGAGGTGGACGCGGTCAACGCCCACGGCAGCGCGACCCCGCTCGGCGACCGCGCCGAAGCCCTGGCGTTGCGCCACGTCTTCGGCGACGGGGCCGCGACGATCCCCGTCACCGCCACCAAAGGTCAGCACGGGCACGCGCTCGGCGCGACCGGCGCGTGGGAAGCCGCCCTCTCGCTGCTGAGCATCGAGCGCGGCGTCGTCCCGCGCAGCGTCAACAGCGACGACAGTGACGCAAACCTCGCGCTGACCCGCGAACGCCTCGACCGCCCGGTCCGTACCGTGCTCTCGAATTCCGCCGGCTTCGGTGGCATCAACGCCGCCCTGGTGTTTCGCGCCGTCGACTGACCGGCGAAACCGGCCAGTGTGGTATGTTCTTGTCAGCGGCGCCGTGGTACCTTGACGCTCGTGTGCTCGACTAACAGAGGAGGTGTGCGTAAGTGCTCAGCGTCGATCAGATAAGGAACCACGTTACGAAGCTTCGTCCGCCGGCCGAGGTGAAGAGCATCGATGTCAGCGCCGGCCGAGACTCAGACGGCGATCCCGCCTTCTGGATTTACTTGAATGTCGATGGATCCGCGCCAGATACGGCGGTTTCGACGCTCGGGCAGTTCGCGCGCCGGCTGCGGACGGAAATCTTGAAACGGGATTCTCAAGCGTGGCCGTACGTGATCGTTCAGTCGGAGGACTGATCGTAATGCCGTTATACCGCGATCTCTTGGAACAGGCCCGACATCTCGCGACGCGCGAGCCTCGCCGGCCCCGCCAAGCAAGCCTCCGCCGTGCAACATCCACGGCGTATTATGCGCTTTTTCATCTCTTGACGGGCGAAGCGACGAGGGCGATACGTCCTGCCGAGATCAGGGACTACGTTCGACGCGTGTTGTCGCATGACGGCATGAGGGGTGTTTGCAAGGCCTGGAGCGTCGGACGGACGGACAACCTGCCCGCGCAAACAAGAGAGCTGGTTCGTGCTCCCATCGAGCAGCAGTTGTCGAGCGTCGCAGCGACCTTCGTCGACTTGCAGGAAGCTCGTCATGCCGCGGACTACGACGTCGTGCGTAACTTGACGAAGATGGGCGCGGGCACGCACATCGACGACGTGCAGCAAGCCTTCGCCAATTGGGAAGCCGTTCGTGGCAGACCGAATGCGGCCATATTCTTAGCTGCGCTCCTGTTCGAGAAGCAGTGGAGACGCTAGCGAGGACGGTTCTCTAGATCTGTTCGACGGTGTGGATTTCGGGAACGTCTTGACGGATGACGGCTTCGATGCCGCCCTTCAACGTGGCGTTCGAGGCGGGGCAGCCGCCGCAGGCGCCGATCATCTGCACGTATGCGACGTCGTCCTCGATCTTGACCAGCCACACGTCGCCGCCGTCGCGCCGGATGGCCGGCCGCACGCGGTCGAGGGCGCGTTCGATACGACCTTCGAGCGTCTCCGGGTGGCCGGCGAGTGCGACCCCGCGCTCAGCGGCAGCACTCTCGCCGCGAACTGGATCGAATGGGGAGATTATTGGCCGAACTCCTTCATGAGGTCGTGCATGCGGCCGGCCATCGCGGTTGCGTCGTCCCACGTGCGTTGCCACATGTTGCGGCCGAAGATGAGGCCGACGCAGCCCGACTCCATCGCCAGGCGTGCTTTGTGGACGGTGTCGTCGTCGCTGAGCTTCGAGCCGCCCGAGACGAGCACCAGCGTGCGGCCGGCCGACTTCACGACCTTGCGCAGGCCGTCGAGCTCCGACATGACGAGCGTGTTGTACGGCTTGGGCGCCGACGGCGCGGCTTCTTCGCTGTGCGGCACGTTGAGCTTGACGACGTCGGCGCCGATCTCGCACGCGACGCGCGCGGCGTAGTCGACCGCGTACAGCGAGTCCTGTCCGCCCTTGGCCTTGATCGACGCGCCGCGCGGATACGACCACACGATCAGCGGCATCCCGTAGCGCTCGCACTCGCGGCGCACCTCGTTGGCCTGCGCGATGTCGACGTCTTGCGCCGGCGAGCCGACGTACAGCGTGTAACCGACCGCGCTCGCGCCCAGCCGCACCGCGTCTTCGACGCTCGACGTCAGCGAGGAGAACGAGTCGTCGTCGGGAGGGACGTTCGTCTTGCCGTTGATCTTGAGTACCAGCGGGACGCGCCCGGCGTACTGCTTGTGGTACTTCTCGGCGAGGCCGATGTGGTAGGCGATCCCGGAAAAGTTACCCTCGACTGCCAGCCGCAGCACCCAGTCGGTGTCGAGCGCGTCGGGGTTGTCAAAGAAGTCGATCGGTCCGTGCTCGAGCCCCTGATCGATCGGCAGCAGCATCAGCGTCCCGTTGGCCGGACCGTGCTGGTACATCATCGAGTGCAGCCGCGCGCGCTTCCCGGTCGAGAGGTTGAGGTCGTCGAACGTCGGGCGGCGGATCGTAGCAAGCATTCTGTCGGTTCCCCTTCGCGTGGTATCGCCGCGGGTTCGCCGCCGCGGTTCCCGCCTCCATCCTGCACCGCCGGGACCGTCGCCGCAACGACGCCGGTCGCTCCGGTGCCGGTCGGTGCACCGGCGGCCGCTCAGCGCCCGGCCGTTGCCAGCCCGTACGCGGCCGCGAGACCGCCGGTCGTCAGTGCGTACAGCGCGACCCCGCCGAAGGCGGCCGCCGCCGGCCGCCGGTCGCTGCTCAGCGCCCAGCACAGCAGCGCGGTGGCGAGCAGCGCCGGCGTCAGCACCAGCGCACCCGCGCCGATCCCGAGCCGCAGTCCGATCCCGGCCGTCCAGCCGGCCGCGATGAGCGCGAGGAACGCCGCGAGCATCCGCGCCGCGAGTGGACCGTTCCGCACGACGAAGGTGCGTTTGCCGGCGGCCCGATCGGCGTCCACGTCGGGCAGCTCGACGCATAGCATCATCGCCAGCATCGCCGCGGCCGGGGCGACGACCGCCGGGACGAGCACGATCGAGACGCGCGCCGCGAACACTGCGAACGCCGCCGCGGGAACGAGCAGCGCGACGACCGCCGCCGTGTCGATCTCGCCGAGACCGCGCTCCGCCAGCCGCAACGGCGGGCCCGAGTACGACCACGCCAACGCGAAGATCGCGACGCCCGTCCACGCCGTCGCGGCATTTCCAACGACCGCGAAACGCAGCACCACTGCGAGGCCGAGCACGGCGCACGCGAGGGCGGCGATCAGTCCGACGCGCGGCGGCAGCGCGCCGGTGACGAACACGCCGCTCCCGCCCGACCACGGCGTTCGTCGCGCCCGCACGTCGCCTTCGCGATCGAAGAAGTCGTTGGCGTAGTGCACCATGAGCTGGAACGCGGTCACGAGCGCCTGTGCCCACAGGTACGTCCCGACGTCGAGCGTGTGGCCCGACCAGGCGGCGACGGCTGCGCCAAGAGCGACGCCGGCGAACCCGCCGACGAGAAACAGCGGCCGGGTCAACCGGACGAACGCGAGCAGCGCGGTCACGCGAGCGCGAACCTCACGACCGCCCCATTGGAGTCGCAGGCCGTCGCGTCCCGTTCGCCGTACGCGTGCGGACCGTATGGCAGCGACGGTCGGCGTGATCGGGGTCGGGACGATGGGCGAGCCGATGGCGGCGTCGTTACTGCGCGCGGGTTTCGCCGTGACGGTCTGCGCGCACGCCAACCGCGCGCCGGTGGAGCGGCTGGTCGCGGCGGGTGCGCGCGACGGCCGCGATCCGGCCGGCGTCGCCGCCGTCGCGGAGGTTGTGGTCACCTGCGTCCCCGACGCGCCGCAGGTCGAAGAAGCGCTGTTCGGCGAGCACGGTGCGGCGAGCGGGGCGCGCGCCGGCACGCTGTTCGTCGACATGTCGACGATCTCGCCGGTCGCGACGCGCGCGTTCGACGCGCGCCTGCGCGCCGCCGGAATGCGGTTCGTCGACGCGCCCGTTTCCGGCGGCCCGGCGCGCGCCAAGAGCGGGACGCTGACGATCATAGCCGGTGCTTCCGATGGCGACTTCGCCGATGCACGGCCGGTGCTCGAGGCGATGGGGACGCCGAGCCACGTCGGCCCGGTCGGCATGGGCGAGGTGGTCAAGCTCGTCAATCAGATCATCATCTCGAACACGATGCTCGCCAACGTCGAGGCGCTGACGTTCGCGGCCAAAGCCGGCGCGGACATCGACGCGGTGCTGGCGGTGATCGGCGGCGCGACCGGCTCGAACTACCTGCTGCAGAACTGGCTGCCGCAGAGCTGGCTGGCCGGCTCGCACGCGCCGGGCTTCGCGCTCGACCTGCTGCGCAAGGACCTCGCCGCGGCGCTCGACTCGGCCCGCGCCGCCGGCGTTCCGATGCCGGCCAGCGCGCTGGCGTACCAGCTCTACACGGCGAGCTCGGGCGAAGGTCACGGCAAGGACGACTACACCTCGGTCGCGACGTTCTACGAGCGCGCGGCCGGCGTGACCGTGCGCACGAAGCCGAGCGCGTAACGTGCTGTTCGGCGCGATCGACGTCGGCACCAACTCGATCCACCTGATCGTCGTCGAGCTCGACGCCGCGTTCGACACGTCGCGGGTGATCTACAAGGCGCGCGAGATGGTGCGGCTCGGCAGCGACGACGCGCTCGAGCACGGCCGGCTGTCGCGCAAGGCGATGGAACGCGGGGTCGAGGCGATCGCGCGTTTCAACGACGCGGCGCGCGAGCGCGGGGCCGAGCGCATCCGGGCGGTCGCAACGTCGGCCGTGCGCGAAACCGAGAACGGGAACGAGTTCCGCGCGCTGGTCGAGAGCCGCACCGGCTTACAGCTCGAGATCCTCGACGGGCTCGAAGAGGCGCGGCTCATCCACCTCGGCGTCGCCAACGGATACCCGCTGTACGACCGCGTCGCCTGTTTGATCGACATCGGCGGCGGCTCGACCGAGTTCATCGTCGCCGACGGCGAGCGCGCGTTTCTGGTCGACTCGGTGAAGCTCGGCAGCCTGCGTCTGTACGACGCGTACCTGCGCGGCGTCCCCGACCAGCTGCGCGCGGCGCGCAAGCTCGACGCGCACGTCAATGAGGTGCTCGCGCCGCTGATCGATCGGATCCGCCATTACCGGCTCGACCTCGCCATCGGCACGTCGGGGACGATCATGGGCCTGGCCTCGGTCGACGCCGCGCAGCGCGGCCTGGCGGTCAAGGGCGTGCACGGCTACACGTTGTCGCGCGCGCGGCTGGAGACGCTGCAGCGCCAGATGCTGGTGACGGGCGAAGCCGAGCGGCGCCGGTTGCCCGGGATGAACCCCCGGCGTGCGGACATCATCGTCGCCGGCAACGCGGTGCTGATCGCGGCGTTGTCGCTGCTAGGCCGCGACGACCTCGTCGTGTGCGAGCGCGCGCTGCGCGACGGCGTGGTGGTCGACCTCGCCCATCGCGACCGCGAGCTGGCGCAGCGGCTCGGCGACGAGCGCAGCGCGCGGATCGAAGCGATCGAGGCGATCGCGCGCCGCTACGAGCACCTCGGCGGCCACCAGCGGCACGTCGCGCGGCTGGCGCTGTTGCTGTTCGAGCGGCTCGCGCCGCTGCACGGGCTCGCGCCGGGCGACCGCGACCTGCTCTGGGCGGCCGCGATCCTCCACGGGATCGGGCGTTTCGTCGCCGAGAGCGGCCACCACAAGCACGCCGCCTACCTGATCCGCAACACGCCGCTGGAAGGCTGGAGCGACGACGAACGCGTGCTGATCGCGCAGGTCGCGCGCTACTACCGCAAGGCGATGCCGAAAACGTCGCACCCCGACTATGTGGCGCTGGCCGCGGCCGACCGGCGGCGGGTCGACGTGCTGGCGTCGCTGCTGCGCATCGCCGATGGGCTCGACATCCATCATCTCGGGACCGTGATCGACGTCTCGGCCGTCCCCGAGGACGGCGTGGTCGTCATCGCGGCGCAGGCCGACGGTGACGCGTCGGGCGAACTCGACGCGGCGATGGAGAGAGCCGACTTGTTCGAGCGGACTTTCGGCGTCCGGGTCGTCATCGACGCGGCGGTGGCGGCGTGACGACCACGGTCGCGACGAAGAAGAAGATCCTGCTGGTGGACGACGAGGCCGCGATCGTCCACTCGCTGCGCTACAACCTGGAGAAGAACGGCTACTCGGTCGCGACCGCCGGCGACGGCCGCACGGCGGTCATGCTCGCGCAGTCCGAGCGCCCCGACTTGGTCGTGCTCGACATCATGCTGCCGCTGCTCGACGGGATCGAAGCCTGCAAGGAGATCCGCAAGACGTCGAGCGTCCCGATCATCATGCTCACCGCCAAGGACCAGGAGTTCGACAAGGTCTTGGCGCTCGAGCTGGGCGCCGACGACTACGTGACCAAGCCGTTCTCGCTGGGCGAGATCATGGCACGGATCAAGGCACGGCTGCGGCGCGCCGACGTCGACGCCGACGAACGTGACGAGTCGATCACGTCGGGCGACATCACGATCGACCCGGCGCGCCAGCGGTTGGTCGTGCGCGGGCGCGAGGTCGCGCTGGCGCCCAAGGAGTTCCGGCTGCTGCACGTGCTCATGGAGAACCGCGGCCGGATCGTCACCCGTCAGATGCTGCTCGAAAAGGTGTGGGGGTACGACTTCGAGGGCGAGCATCAGACGATCAGCGTTCACGTGCGCTGGCTGCGGGAGAAGATCGAGGTCGATCCCAACAACCCGCGCAACATCGTGACCGTGCGCAGCCGCGGTTACATGTTCCGCGAGTGACGAACGGAGCCGGCGACGCCTGACGTCATCGCCGCCGCGCTCGGCGTCTTGGCAGGCGCGGCCGGCACGTACGCGGCGCTGCGCTCGGCGACCGGACGGCGCGCCGTGGCGCAGCGCGACGCTCCGCCGCCGCCGGCGAGCGACCAAGATCGTGCCGAACGGCTGGTCGAGGCGCTGCCGTTCGCTGCGTTCACGGTCGACCGCCGCGGTCGCGTGCGCGTCTTCAACGCCGCGGCGGGGGAGCTGTTCGGCGTCGAACGCCGGCGCGCGACGGGCCGCGCGCTGATCGAGGTCGTACCGTCGGTCGAACTCGAGCGGACGGTCCAGGCAGCGCTCGGCGGCGAGACGCGCTCGCAGGACGTCGAGCTCGGCAGCGCCTCGCGCGGGCGCTATCTGGGGATCACCGCGCAGCCGTACGAGCACGGCGCGATCGCGATCGCCGCCGACCGCACCGCGTACCGCGCCGCCGAGCGGATGCGGCGCGACTTCATCGGCAACGTCTCGCACGAGCTGCGCACACCGCTGTCGGCGATGAAGCTGATGCTCGAAACGGTCCTCGCTTCCGACGACGACGCCGAAGCCCGGACGCTGTTCCTGCCGCAGATCTGTGCCGAGGTCGAGCGCATGATTCGGCTGGTCGAAGATCTGCTCGAGCTGGCGCGCTCGGAGTCGGGGACCGTCAGCCTGCGCGTCGAGCGGTTCGACCTGGGCGACATGGCCGCGTCGACGATCAATACCTTCGCCCAGCGCGCCGACGGCGCCGGGGTCGAGCTCGACCTCGAAGCACCCGACGCGGTGGAGGTCGACGCCGACCGCGGCCGGCTGACGCAAGTCGTGGTGAACCTGCTCGACAACGCGCTGCGCCACACCCCGGCCGGCGGGGGCGTGCTGGTGACGGTCGTCGCCGACGGCGCCGACGCCGTGCTCACCGTGCGCGACACCGGCGTCGGGATCCCGTACGCCGACCTGCCGCGGATCTTCGAGCGGTTCTACGTCGTCGACCGCTCGCGCTCGCGCGAGCACGCCGGGACCGGGCTGGGGCTCGCGATCGCCAAGCACGTGGTCGAGGGACACGGCGGGACGCTCGCGGCCGAGTCGGTCTACGGCGCCGGCGCGACGTTCACGATGCGCGTCCCGCGCGCCGCGAGCCCGGAACATTAAGGCACCTTAAGCTAAAGTTAAACCGGGCTTACGCTTCGATTGCGACGATGCGTTGCGGCCGTCCGTATTCGCTTACGGCTATCGCACCACGTTGTTTTGGAGGAACCCATACTGTGAAGAGAAGCGCTGCCGTCGCAGCTCTGCTCCTCGGACTCTCGGTCGTCGCGGGCTCGGTCCCGGCGTTCGCCGACACGACGATCACCATCGCCGGTTCGACCGCGCTGTTGCCGCTCGTCAAGGACGCGGCCGGTGCCTACCAATCGGCCCACCCCGACGTGAAGATCAGCGTCTCGGGCGGCGGCTCGGGCACCGGGATCAACCAGGTCGCCTCCAAGGCGCTGGACATCGGTGACTCCGACATCCTCGCGCCGACTCATCCGGAGCTGCACGACAACCGCGTCGCCGTGATCGGCTTCGCAGTGGTCACCAATCCCAGCGTCGGCGTGAAGAACCTCTCCAAGAACCAGCTTCAGGACATCTTCACCGGCAAGGCCACGAATTGGAAGCAGGTCGGCGGCCCGGACGCCAAGATCGTGGTGATCAACCGGCCGCGCAACTCGGGGACGCGCGCCGTGTTCACCAAGACGGTCATGGGCGGCGACGCGATCAGCGAGACCGGCCTCACCGAAGACGCGACCGGTACCGTGGTCAGCGTCGTCAAGCAGACGCCGGGCGCCATCTCGTACGCGGCGTTCAGCGGCACCCGCACCAGCGGCTTGACCGAAATCTCGATCGACGGAGTCGCACCGACCGACGACAACATCATCAGCGGCAAGTATCCGGTGTGGTCGTACGAGCACATGTTCACCATGGGCGCGCCGACGGGTGAGGTCGCGAAGTTCATCGACTTCGTCGCCGGCAACGCCGATCTGGTGCGCAAGGACGGCTTCATCCTGATCCGCGACATGAAGGTCAAAGAGACCGACCGCTGATCGGCTACCACGTGAAGGCTTCGGAAGGGCGGCTGGCGCAGTCGCCCTTCCGCTCTTTCCTCCGGAGCATCGTCGACGAGTGATCGCCGTACAAGCCCGCCGCTCCCATCGCACCGAAACCATCGCCGTCGTCGGTCTGCGGTTGGCCGCAGGTTTCGTCATCCTGGCGATGGTCGCGCTGATCGCGTACCTCGCGTTCGAGGGAACCAAGACGTTCTACGTCGACAAGTTCCCGCTCTGGTCGTTCCTGTTCTCGCCCAACTTTGCGGTCGACGCCGGCCGGCCCGGGGCAGCGGTGTTCATCGTCGGCACGTTGGCGGTGACGCTGTTCGCGATCGTGATCGGCGGCCCGTTCGGCATCGCGGTCGGTGTGTTTCTCTCCGAGATCGCGCCGTACCGCATGACCCAGATCCTCAAACCGGCGATCGAGGTCATGGTCGGCATCCCATCGGTCGTCTACGGCTGGCTGGGGCTCACGCTGCTGGTGCCGCTGATTCGCACCCACACCAGTTCGCCGAGCGGCTTCGGTTTGGCGGCGGCCGGCATCGTGCTCGCGATCATGATCCTTCCGACGGTCATCACCCTGAGCGAGGACGCGTTCCGTTCGTTACCAGGCTCGCTCAAAGAGGGCTCGCTCGCGCTCGGCGCGACCCGCTGGCAAACGATCACGCGGGTGCTGCTCCCGAGCGCAGCGAGTGGGCTCGCCGTCGCGCTGATCCTCGGAATCGCGCGCGCGGTCGGCGAGACGCTGGCCGTGCAGATGGTGCTCGGAAACTCGACCCAGTTTCCGCAAGGCCTGTTCGCGCCGACCGCGGCGCTCACCACCGAGATCGTGACCGACATGCCGGGCGCGACGGAAGGCTCGCTGCTCGAGCACGTCCTGTTCTCCATGGCCCTGCTGCTGCTCGTGATCGCCATGGTTCTGATCGTGTTCGTCCGCGTCGCCTTGCGGAAGCGCGCTTAGTGGAAATGGCAGTCGTCGAACCTTCGGCCCGCAGCGTCGCGGCGACCGGGAGCGTGCGAGCGCGCAAGCTCACCGACGGCGTTGCCACCGTCATCCTGTGGGCGATGGCGTCGAGCATCATCGTGATGCTGGCGGCTTTCATCATCTACATGATCTACCTCGGCTGGGCCGCGATCACGCCGTCGTTCATCTTCGGCGTGCCGAAGGAGACGACCGCCGGCGGCGGGATCGGCCCCGAAATCTACAATTCGTTCTACATCCTCGTGCTGACGCTGGTCTTCACGGTGCCGATCGCGGTCGCCGCCGGGGTGTACGTCCAGGAGTACGCGCTGCCCGGGCTGTTCCGCAACGTCGTTCAGTTCAGTGCGGAGTCGCTGGCGACGATCCCGTCGGTCGTGATGGGGTTGTTCGGGCTGCTCGTGTTCGTGTATCTCTTCCACTGGCAGTTCACCGCGATCGGCGGCGCGCTGACCCTCACGTTACTGAACCTGCCGGCCCTGATGCGCGTCACCCAAGAAGCGTTGGCGAGCGTCCCCGATACGCTGCGCGAGGCGTCGATGGGCCTCGGCGGAACCAAGTGGCAGACGATCGCGCGCGTCGTCCTGCCCAGCGCGATCGGACGGCTGACGACGGGCGTCGTGCTGATCGCCGGCCGCATCTTCGGCGAGACGGCAGCGCTGATCTTCACCGCCGGTTTGAGCGTGCCGTTCAATCATCCGTACGACCTCAACCCGTTCCGGCCGGCGGAAACGCTGGCCGTTCACCTCTGGTACACGCACTCGGAGTCGATCGTGCCCGACGTCGACCGTATCGGGAACGGCTCGGCACTGGTGCTGCTGATCATGGTGCTCCTCTTCAACGTCGCCGCGCGCGTTCTCGGACGCCGCTTGACCAAACACTTCACCGGGAGATCGTCGTGATCGATACGCTCGTGCCCGCGACCGGGCCGGCGGCTGCCGACAAGATCGTCGCCAAGGACGTCGACGTGTTCTACGGGTCGTTCCAAGCGATCAAGAAGGCGTCGCTCGCGATGAAGGCCGAGCACGTCACCGCGCTGATCGGGCCGTCAGGCTGCGGAAAGTCCACCTTCTTGCGCGCGCTCGACCGCATGCACGACCTCACGCCGGGCGCACGCGTCGAGGGAACGATCCTGCTCGACGGTGAGGACATCTACAGTCCGGACGCCGACCCGGTCGTGATCCGGCACCGCATCGGGATGGTGTTCCAACGGCCCAATCCGTTTCCGAAGACCATCTACGAGAACGTGGTCTACGGCCCGCGCATCCACGGCGAGCGCCATAAGACGAAGCTCGACGAGATCGCGGAGCACGCGCTCAAGCAGGCCGCACTTTGGGACGAGGTCAAGGATCGTCTGCACCGCTCGGCGCTGGATCTGTCGGGTGGCCAGCAGCAGCGCATGTGCATCGCGCGCGCGGTCGCCCTCAATCCCGAGGTGATCCTGATGGACGAGCCGGCCTCGGCACTCGATCCGATCGCCACCTCGAAGATCGAAGATCTCATCGGGCAGCTCACCGAACAGTTCACCGTGGTCATCGTGACGCACTCGATGCAGCAGGCGGCGCGCATCTCCGACTTCACGGCGTTCTTCCACCTCGGCGAGATCGTCGAGGTCGGACCGACCAACCAAATCTTCACGCACCCCAAAGAGAAGCGCACCGAGGACTACATCACCGGCCGGTTCGGATAGGCACGGCGCGCTCGCAGGGTCGTCCGCCGCCGGGTTCGAACGCGGCCGGCAGGCGCTCTGCCGAGAAAGAGGCGGCCGAATGAAGAGCACGCAGCCCTCCCACGGACCGAACCGCCGTCGCTTCTTGACCGGTGCGGGCGCCGCGATCGGCGTTGGTGCGCTGCCGGCGCTGAGCCGCGCGGCGACCGTCCAGCTGCCGTTCGCCAACGGCGACCGGCCCTTGACCGCGTTCCCGCAGAAGCGGCCGCTGCTGCTGCTCACCCCGCGCCCGCCCCAGCTCGAGACGCCGTTCGAAGTCTTCGACCAGGGGATCTACACGCCCAACGACGCGTTCTACGTGCGCTGGCACCTCAGCAACATTCCGCAGCGCGTCGACGCGACGACGCACCGCATTGCGGTGGGCGGCGAAGTCGGCCGGACGCTTTCCCTGTCGCTGGCCGATCTCGCCAAGTTGCCGCAGGTCGAGCTGGCCGCGGTCAACCAGTGCTCGGGCAACGGCCGCGGATTATCGTCGCCGCGCGTCGCCGGCGGGCAGTGGGACAACGGCGCGATGGGCAACGCGATCTGGACCGGCGTACGACTGCGCGACGTGCTCGACCTGGCCGGGCTGAAGGCGACCGCGAAGCAGGTGCAGTTCGACGGGCTCGAGGGGCCGGTGCTGCCGACGACGCCCGACTTTCGCAAGTCGCTCGACATCGATCAGGCGCGCCGTGACGACGTGCTGGTCGCGTACGCGATGAACGGCGCGCCGCTGCCGCTGCTCAACGGCTATCCGGTTCGGCTGATCGTCCCCGGCTGGTACGCGACATATTGGGTGAAGATGCTGTCGTCGATCACCGTGCTTGACCACGTCGACGACAACTTCTGGATGAAGACGGCCTACCGGATCCCCGATACGCCCGGCAACAGCGTAACCCCGGGCGCGACCGGTTTCCCCACCGTGCCGATCAGCACGATGCGGGTGCGCTCGTTCGCAACGAACGTCGCCGACGGCGGAACGCTCGCTGCCGGCGTGCGCGAGCTGCGCGGGATCGCATTCGACGCCGGCAGCGGAATCAAGCGCGTCGAGGTGAGCCTCGACGGCGGCACGACCTGGACTGACGCGGCGCTCGGGACGGACGCCGGCAAGTTCAGCTTTCGGCGCTGGTCGGCGCCGTTGCCGGCCGCTCGCGCCGGGACGAGCTACACGGTCGCGGTTCGCGCGACGGCGAACGACGGCTCGGTGCAGCCGGCGACACAGGGTTGGAACCCGTCCGGTTACCTGCGCAACGTGATCGAGAGCTACCGGGTGACGGTCGCATGACGCGGGTCGTGCTCGGCATGTTGGCGGCAACCTTGCTCGCCGCCGCCGCCGCCGGCGCCGCAACCGTCGCTCCGCCGAAGGGGCCGGTCGCAATCGCGCTACCGGGCGACGCGGGGTTCTCGTTCAAGCCAGGTCCCGGCGTCGCTGCCGCGCAGGCGAACTGTCTGACGTGTCATTCGTCGGCCTACGTCTCGACGCAGCCCGTGCTCAGCCGCGCGCAGTGGACGGCGGAGGTGCTCAAGATGCGCACGGCCTACGGGGCGCAGATCGCCGACGACCAGGTACCGGCGATCGTCGACTACCTGACCGCGCAGTACGGCAAGCCGTAGCGCCGCGAGGTTCACCGCCGGACCGTATGCGCACCCGCTGGTTCGCGGTCGTCCGTTGCGCCGTCGTCGCCGTTGCGCTGAGCGCGCCGGGGACGACGCGCGCCGCCTCGCCGGTGCGCCACAACGTGATCCTGTTCGTCGCCGGCGGCCTGCGCGGAGTGATGGTGGACAAGAACAACGCGCCGGCGATGGACGCACTGCGCCGGGCCGGCGTCGCGTTCCCGAACAGCCACGCGATCGTGCCGACCACGGACCTCGCGAACGCGGCAGGAGAAGCGACGATCCTGGCCGCTGCAAACGAGGCCGGCTACGAGACGGCCTCGATCGGCGACGCGACCGGCAGCATGGCGGCGGCGCTCCGGCAGGCGACGACTGCGGTGCTGCCTGCCTTCAAGGCGAGCGGCAAGCCGTTCGTGCTGACGTTCCGATCGCGCGATCCCGCCGCAACGCAGCAGGTGCAGGCGGACTCGGTCGGCCGGTTGACGCCCGGGATCGACGGCCCGACGTCGCTGGCCGCGCTTCGCAACGCCGACGACGAACTGCGCGCGCTGCGCGCGGCCGTGCACGAGCTCGGCCTCGACGCCACCACCGACGTGATCGTCACGTCCGACCACGGCGCTTCGACGATCTCGAAAACGAGCAAGACGTCGCCGTCGACCCGCTACCAGCTGACCGGGATTCCGTCCGGTGCGCTGCCGCCCGGCTTTCTCGCGCTCGACCTGGCGAGCGCGCTGGAGCTGCCGCTGCGCGATCCCGACAACGGCGACGGCGTCGTCCAACCGGACCTCGAGCACACGTATCCGACGCACGGGAACGGACTGATCGGTGACGACGCGGCGCATCCGCAGGTCGTCGTCGCCGCCGGCGGCGGAAGTGACCTGATCTACTTGCCGCAACCCGACGCCGCCGAGCTGGCGTCGCGGATCGTCGCGTTCTTGCTGACGCAGGATTACGTGAGCGCGCTGTTCGTCGACTCGCGGTTGGGCCGGTTCGGCGGGACGCTGCCGTTGACGTCGATCGGGCTCGACGGGATCGCCGCCGCGACGCGTCCGGCGATGGTGGTCGGCTTCACGTCGTTCGACACCGGCTGCGGTGTGCCGCGCCGCTGCGCGGCCGACGTTGCCGACACGACGCTGCAGCAGGGTCAGGGCACGCAGGGCTCGTTTGGCGCGGCCGACGTCGGGAACTTCACCGCCGCCTTCGGCCCTGACTTCAAGCGTCATTTCGTCGATGCGGCGCCGGTCTCCAACGCCGACGTCGGCGTGACGATCGCGCGCGTGCTCGGACTGCAGCTGAGCGGCACGGGCCGGCTGACCGGTCGTGCGTTCACCGAAGCGACGCCGGGCGGAGCGCCGCCGGCCGTGTCGCGCAGCGAGGAGTGGTCCGCGCCGGGGCCGGACGGTTCCGCTACGGTGCTGCGCTACCAAACCGCGGACGGCGTGCGTTACATCGACGTCGCGGGACGCCTGCGCCGCACGGCAGGGCTCTGACGGAGGTGACGCCGAGCCGGGCGTCGTTTGCAGTCGCATGCAAACCGCGCGCCGCGTCGCCCTCGTCGTCGTTCTCGTGCTCTCGGCGCTCGGCGCGCGACTGACGGCGAGCGCGAGTCCGACGCTCGTCGCCGCGCAGCACGGCGACTTCGACCAATACACGCTGGCGCTGACCTGGCAGCCCGGCATCTGCACCGCCGCCGGGCCGCCGCCGACCGGCGTGAAGCGCCCGGAGCACTGCGCCGCCGGCCAACCGCGGACGCCGCTGATCGGGCTGCACGGACTGTGGGCCTCCGAGCCGCACGCGCTCGAACGAACCGGCGCGCCGGTACAGTCGTGGTGGGCGCGCGGATGCGACGTCTACCAGCACGACGCCGTCGCGCCGGCGCTGACCGCCGTCGTCGTCGCGCAACTCGACGCCGTCGTGCCGCACTATCGCGAAAGCTTGGTCGAGCACGAGTACGACAAGCACGTCCGGTGTTTCGGCTTCGATCCGAATCGCTTCTTCGCGACGGCGCTGACGATGCGGCGCGCCGTCGCCGGCGCCGCGTTCGGCCGCTATCTCACGGCGCGCGCGGGCCGGACCGTCACCCACACCGGCGTCGTCGGTTCGTTCGAGCGGAGCTTCGGCACGACGGACGCGAGAGCGGTTGCCCTCGAGTGCGACCGCGATCGCGCCGGACGCAGCATGCTGACGCAGATCTGGATCAACGTGAAGACCGGTGCGCTCGCGTCGTTTCCCAGTGCCGCTTCGCTGACGCACACGACGATCGACCAGGACACGTGCCCGGCGACGTTCCGCTTGCCGGCATGGTGATCGGCGACCGTCCGCCCGGCGGCGGCGCGGGGCGCGTCGGCGCCGTCACCGAAGACCGCGCCCGATGACCTCGACCACGCCGCAGCGCCCGCTCGTCGAGCCGGCGATCCCCGCCACGATGCGCGCGCTGCGCAAGCTGCGCGCGGCGCCGGGCTTCACGCTCGAGCACGTGCCGGTACCGTCGATCGGTCCGAACGACGTGCTGATCCGGGTCAAGACGGTCGGCCTCTGCGGTACCGATCAGCACATCTACGGTTGGGATCACTGGGCCGAGCGGCGCGTGAAGCCGCCGCTCACGATCGGTCACGAGTTCATGGGTACGGTCGTGGCGGTCGGTGCGGCCGTCAAGGCGGTGAGCATCGGCGACCGTGTCTCGGCCGAAGGACACATCGCCTGCGGGATCTGCACGCTGTGCCGCACCGGACAGGCGCACATCTGCGAGCACGTCGAGATCATCGGCGTCGACACCGACGGCGCGTTCGCCGACTACATCCGGATGCCGGAGTCGAACGTGTGGAAGCTCGATCCGTCGATCCCCGACAGCTGGGCGGCGGTCTTCGATCCGCTCGGCAACGCGGTCCACACCGTCATGGCGGCCGACGTGTCGGTGAAGTCGGTGGTGATCACCGGCGTCGGGTCGATCGGGCTGATGGCGATCCCCGTCGCGCGCGCGGCCGGCGCCGCCAAGGTGTTCGCGATCGACGTCAACGCGCAGAAGCTCGAGCTCGCCAAGCGCGTCGGGGCCGACGCGACGTTTTCGGCGCTGCAGCCGGACCTCGTCGACGAGATCATCACGCGCACCGGCGGCGACGGCGCCGACGTGCTGCTCGAGATGTCGGGTTCCGGTCAGGCGATCGACAGCGGCTTGGCGATGGTGCGCAACGGCGGCGTCGCCGCGCTGCTCGGCATCCCGTCCGACGACGTCGAGATCAACCTCGCCGAGCGGATCATCTTCAAAGGACTGACCGTGCTCGGGATCAACGGCCGCGCGATGTTCGAGACGTGGTACCAAACGCAGGCTCTCGTGACCAGCGGCCGGGTCGATCTCACCCCGATCATCACCCACGAGATGCGGTTCGAGGACTTCGAGGCGGCGTTCGCGCTGATGAAGTCGGGCGAGGCCGCCAAGATCGTGCTGCACGTCGACTGACGCCGGAAGGACACGCACCATGAACGCCGCTTTCGAAGCGCGCCTGACCGCCGATCTCGACGCCCTGCGCGCCGCCGGCACCTACAAGACGCTCCGGCACATCACCGGACCGATGGCGCCTGAAGTGCACATGGAAGAGGCCGGTGACGTGATCGTGCTGTCGTCGAACAACTACCTCGGCCTGGCCGACCATCCCGACGTCGTCGCGGCCGGCATCGACGGGCTCAAGCGGTACGGCGCCGGGACGGCGTCGGTGCGCTTCATCTGCGGCACGTTCGACGTCCACCGCGAGCTGGAGGAGAAGATGGCCTCGGTGTTCGGCTTCGAGGCAGCGCTCTCGTACGTCTCGTGCTGGACGGCGAACGAAGGCGTGATCCCGACCATCGCAACCGCTGGGAACACGATCATCTCCGACGAGCTCAACCATGCGTCGATCATCGACGGCTGCCGGCTGGCGGCGGCCAAGCGCATGCGCTACAAGCACGGCGACATGGCCGACCTGGAAGCAAAGCTGCGCGACGCCGAGGGAACGGCGTTCATCATCACCGACGGCGTTTTTTCGATGGAAGGCTCGCTCGCGAAGCTGCCCGAGATCGTCGCGCTCGCCGAGCGGTACGGCGCGGTCACGATCGTCGACGATTCGCACGGAACCGGGGTGATGGGCAAGACCGGGCGCGGGACGATCGAGCACTTCGGGCTCGAGGGCAAGGTCGACATCTTGACCGGAACGCTCGGCAAGGCGCTCGGCGGCGCGGCCGGCGGATTCGTCGCCGGCTCACGCGCGCTGGTCGACACGCTCGTGCAGCGCTCGCGCACGCAACTGTTCTCGAACGCGCTGCCGGCGACGGTCGCGGCGAGCGCGCTGCGCGCGATCGAGCTGCTTGAATCGCAGCCGCAGCTCGTCGACCGGCAACGCGAGAACACGCGCTATTTTCGCGCCGGCCTGGTCCGGCTCGGTTTCAAGCCGCTCGACGGACCGAGTGCGATCGTGCCGATCATCGTCGGCGATACGGCGTTCGCGATCGCGATGAGCAACCGGCTGCTCGAGCACGGCGTGTTCGTGACCGGCTTCGGCTTCCCGGTCGTCCCCGAGGGGACGGCCCGGGTTCGCGTGCAGATCTCGAGCGCGCTCACCCGCGACGAGCTCGACCGCGCCCTCGCCGCGTTCGAGACCGTCGGCCGTGAGTTGGGCGTGATCCCCGCCACCGCCCACGCCTAATTACGTAGTCGCAGAAATTCTTGGAAAATCCAAAGGGTCGAATGCGACTTCTGTCGCATCGGGCCGGACGCGCGCGTCTCCGCTCGTCGGCTGAACCGTGCCCCTTACGCACTTATCGTAGGAGAATGATGCGAAACGCACTCGTCCGTAGCGCCGTTGTGGCCGCACTTGCCGCTGGCGTGCCGCTGGCGGCAGCCGCCGCGGCCAAGCCGTTCACCGGTCCGGCCGGTTGGGATCATACCGTGGGCATGACCGCCACCGCCGCCTCGCCGCGCGCGCAGGAGACGTGGAAGAAGAGTGACGGTCAGCTCATCACGTTCCTGTCCGACGGAGCGCTCTCGTACGACGACAGCGTCGCTCAGATCCACAAGAACGTCGCCGACAACGGGTTCAAGCCGGCGGTCGACAAGGACCGCACCTGCGACGGCAAGCGCGCGCACGAGATCGAGATGACGTTCGGAACGACGATCGTGCATCAGGTCGTCGTCGACGATGGGCCCGGTGTCACCAAGGTCACCTATACGCACCCGCAAAACATTCCCGCCAGCGCCGACGCCCTCGCAGCGCTCACCACGTACTGCGGATCGTAATCCTGCGGCGCTTGGACGGCAGCCGATAACCCACGATTCTCTCCACGCCTCTTCCGTCGCCGATCGTGCCCGGGTACGTGCCGATCGTGCTGCTGCTGGCGTTCGAGGCGGCGGCCTTCCTCGGGTCGATCGTGGCGCGCGGTCGAGCGCGGCCGGACCGGTCCGCTGCGGCGCATCGTTGCTCGCGGTGCGTGCGGTTGCACGCGCGTTCGGAATCGTTCGGCCGCGCGGCGGACGCCGCCGCCGTCGGTGCCTTAGCCTTTCTGGTGGCGTTGCCGTTCACGGCCGCCGGGTACGAGAGTGGGTTCTCGTTCGCGAATCTGGTGCTGGGCGCGTCGGCGCTCGTCGCGGTCGTTGCCCTCGCCGCCGAAGCGGATTTTCTCGCGCGAGCCGCGGCCGCGTTCCTGTGGCCGCGCTTGACGTGGAGCGTTGCGCCGGCGCGCATCGTCGGCGGCGGGGCGCGCTGGCTCGGCGCCCTCATTGCGCTCTACGCGTTCCAACCGCGCGACGCCGGCATCGGCGGGCTGTTCGGCTCGGCCGGCGCGCGCGTGATTGCCGACCTCGGCTCGCCCTGGCCGATCGCGACCGCGGCGGCGATCCTCGTCGGCGCGTGCTGGCTCTCGCTGGCGGCGCGCTGGCTCGCACCGATCGTGTTCGGCAGCCAGCCGGTCGTGTTCGCCGCGCGCCGCGATCCGCACGGTGCGGCCGGATGACGACCGGCACGGCGTTGGAAGCCGCTCATGCCGACATCGACCGGCTCATCGCGAACATCGAGCGGGTCGTCGTCGGCAAGCGCTAGGTCGTCGGCTTGGTCGTGGCGGCGCTCCTTTCGCGCGGTCACGTCCTGCTCGAAGATCGTCCCGGCGTCGGAAAGACGATGCTCGCGCGGGCGCTGGCTCGCTCGATCTCGTGCGAGCTCAAACGCGTACAGTGCACACCGGACCTCTTGCCGGTCGACATCACCGGCTACGTCGATCCGCGCAAGGAAACGTTCGTGCCCGGCGCCGTTTTCGCCAACATCGTTCTCGCCGACGAGCTCAACCGCGCGATGCCGCGCACGCAGAGCGCGCTGCTGGAAGCGATGGGCGAGTCGCAGGTCACGGTCGACGGCCGCACTCACCGGCTGCCCGATCCGTTCATGGTGATCGCGACGCAGAATCCGATCGAGCACGCCGGCGTGAACGACCTCCCGGAAGCGCAGCTCGACCGGTTCGGTCTGCTGCTTTCACCCGGGTATCCCGACGAAGAGCACGAGGTCGAGATCCTGCGCGACCGGATGGTCGACGATCCGCTGACCCGAATCGCCCCGTGCTCAGCATCGAACGGATACGCGAGCTCATCGCGCTGGTTTCCAGCGTTGTCGTCGACGAGAGGCTGCTGCGCTACATCGTCGGCGCCGTGCGGCGCAGCCGTCAGTCGGAGGAGCTCGCGCTGGGCGCGAGCCCACGCGCCGCGCTGCAGCTGATGCAGCTCTCCCGTGCCTATGCGCTCGTGCAAGGCCGCGCCTACGTCATCCCCGACGACGTGAAGGGCCTGTTCGCCCAGGCCTTGCCGCATCGCCTGATCTCGAAGGTCATGCCGGAATCGGTGATGAGCATGACCGAGTGGAAGACCCGGATCGTCAAGCGGCTCGTCGACGGTACCGTGGTTCCGGACTGACCAGCGAATGGCGCGCCCGTCCCGCATCGAGCTGACGCTCGCGCCGCCCATCGGTCTCGGCCTGCTCGGCGTGTCGATCGTCGCCGCCGCGATCGCCGGCGCATCGCATCCCGAGCTCCGTCCGCTCGTCGTTTTCGCGATCGCCGTTCCGCTGCTCTGGGTCGTGCTCGCGACGGTCCTGTCGTACACGACCGCGCGATCGCTGCGCACCGGTCGCATCGAGGTTCCCGGGCGAACCCACGCTATGGGAAGCTTCGTGCTCGGCCACACCCTCTCGAACAGCAATCGCGTGCTGCCGGCGCTCGGCGTGCTGAGCAAACCCGTCTTCTCGATCGCGGGCGTGGTGCTGGAAACCGCCCCCTGGGCGCACGTCCCCATCATCGAGGCCGGCCGGACGGTGACATCGACCTGGGGCGTCATCGTGAGACGCCGCGGCAAGCTGCGGATCGGCCACGTTCGCGCCGCCGTCGAGCTGACGGGAAGCGCGATCAGGGCCACCGCGGTCTTCGATGCGACGACGACGATCACGGTGCTGCCGGCGGTCTATCAGTTGCAGCCGTTCGTCGACGCGTTGCTCGCCGGCCGGCACGTCGCCGGCGGAAGGTTCCAGCTGCTTCCCGCCGCCGTCGAAGAATACGTCGGTGCGCGCGAGTACCGGCCGGGTGACTCGCCGAAGCTCATCCATCGCGTGCTGTCGCTGCGCGCGAGCGATCGGGATCAGCTCTTCGTGCGGGAGTTCAAGGATCCCAGCCGCGACGACGTCAGCGTCGTCTCGACACGACACCGCCGGTCGAGGGCGGCGATGCGCTCCGGCAATATCGTCTGGAGAAGGGGATCTGCTTCGTCGCGGCGCTGTGCCGGACGTTGGCGGCGCGGCGGCTCACGGTCCGCTTCGTCTGCCAGCGCGGAGCGCGCGACGTCTTCGCCCTGCGCGTGCGCCCGCTCGACGCCGATCTCGATCGGCTCGAGAATCTGCTTGCCGAGATCGAGCTCGGCGGTGACCGCGCCACGCTGGCGCGCGTCCTCGCCGACGAGGTGCACCGCCAAGGTGCGGCCGTGATCTTCGTCAGCCTGCGCTCGCGCGAACCCGCCGAGCAGCAGCGACTGCCGATGGCGACGCTGACGCCCGACCACGTCCCCGTCTTCACGCAGGAAGTCGTCGGCGCATGATCGACTGGCTGCGGCGCGTCGACCCGGCCTTCTACCACAAAGAGCCCGACTTGCTGCGGGCCAGGGCCGAGATCGTCCGCTACACGGACGAAGCGCAGGCCGCAATGCGCGCGAGCGTGCTCGCTGCCGATGCGCTCACGTACGTCGTGGTGACGTTCGTGGCGCTGGCGCTCTACGTCGTCGCAACCGGCGGCGATGCGCTCGATCCCCGTCGCGACTGGCCGGAGATGTGGGCACTCGCGGTGCTCGCGGTGGCAGCGCCGCGCACGCTCCCGTGGTGGCCGCGCGGCGGCGGCGTCGCGACCGGAGCGTACGCCGTCGCCGGAGCCGCGCTGGTCGCGATCTCCGCACTGTGGACGCGTGCCGACCTCGCACTCGCCGCGGTCGCGCTGGCCGTCGCGGTGGCGCTCGCCGCCGTGCCCGGGCGCGCTCGCCCGGCGCTGCTCGCACTCGCCGTCGGCGTCCTTTTCGGTGCGCGCATGTCCGCCTATCCGTTCGTCGCCGGCGTGCTCGTCGGCACGCTCGCCGCCGGCGCGACCGTGCTGTTCGGCAGGCTGATCGCGCCGGTCTGGCAGCTTCGCCCGCAAGTGCTGACGACATCGGCGCTGGCACTGCTCGCCGGCTCGTTCGCGTACGCGGTCGCCTTCGTGGCGCCGGACGTTACGTCGCGTTGGCCGCTGGTGATCGGCGCGTTCGTCGCGGCGTTTCTCGGCATCTGCGCGATCGCGGGGCGGATCCGCCGCGCCGAGCTGATCGCGCGGCCGGGAGGCGGCCTGACCAGCCCGCAAAGCGTCGTGCCGCTGCTCGACCGTTCCTACCATCATGCCGTCATCTGTTGGGAACGTGATTAGCCCGTCGCGGCGCGCGGCGCTGTGGCTCGCCGCCGTGGCACTCACGTCGCTCGCGCTGGCGCTGCTGTTCGCCTACGCATCGGTGCCGCGCAGCTCGGACGTGATCGCGGGACCGGCGGGCGACACGACCACGGTCTCGTCGACCGTGGTCCGTCAGCGCGAGACGAGTGCCAACGGTAGCGGTCCGGCCGCCGGCGACGCGAACGAGAACCCGGCATCGCTCGCGCAACTGCTCGCGCCGTGGGCGCTCGGTGCCGACGCGCTGGCGTTGGCGGGACTGGCGGCCGTCCTTGCCGTTCGCTACGGTGCTCGACGCCGCGGCGGAGCGCGAACGTGACGGGGCCCGCGGCACCCGCGCTCTGGCTGCGCGCGGTAAACGCCGCAGCCGCGCGCGGAAAGGTTCCACCCGAGCGCGCGCGCCTCACGCCCGGCGAGCTCGCGGCCGAGGCGGCGCACCGCGGCGAGGATCGCCTAGCGCGGCTCGTCGCCGGCTGGTACTACCCGACGTCGTACGGCCGCGTGCCCGGCGCGCTCACCGATGAGGAGGCCGATCGCATCGTTGCGTCACTCGAAGCGGACGTCGGTCTCGTAGCGCCCGCGCCCGCCGAGCTCGCTCCCGCCCCGCCGCCCAAGCGAACGTCCATCCACCATCGCGTGAACTGCGACTTGTGCGGCCTCCCGCTGCCGCCGAGCTTCGAAGATCACGACCACGGCGGGCTGCCGTGAGCCGCCGCGCCGGCGCGGAGCGGGCCTAGCGTTCGTATCGCGCTCGGAATTCCGCGATGAGGTTGGGTTCGGTCGTATAGTCGACTAGTCGCGGAAACGAAGACGTCGCCACCAAGATCGATGGCCCATCCGTCGTCACGATGATCCCGCGCGTCACGGCCACGTGAGGAGTCCCGGCCGGCGCAGAGCCCGGGGGGCCGTCGAACAGCGATCTCGGATCGACCCCGTCGGCCGGTAACGACGGGTCGACCGGTCCCAGCCATTCGTCACACAGCAGCTTTTCGACGTTCACGACGACGACGGGAAGCGCCGGCGCCTGCCGGGACGTCTCCGCGATCTCGAAGCTCGACACGCCGAGCGAATAGTGATCCATCGTCCAACCGCCATCGGTGAGCTCACCGTCGACCTCGTCGCTGCTGAAGCGATAGACGGCGGTCGATGTGACGAGGTCGACGTACTCGAAACCATCGACGTCGCGCAACGGATGTGCGATAGCGAGGATGCGGTTCCCCGGCAAGTCGTCGAGCTCGACCATGGAGAAAGCGCATTCGACGAACGGGTCTGGGGCCTCTTCGCTTCCAATGTTCGCACATGGTCTCGGTCTTCCGAGGTGGCCGGTAGGAGACAGTGAGCACCATCAACCGTGCTCTTCGATCGGAAACGAACCAGGTCCGGAACGTCTGCACGTTCCGGACCTGGTTCGAGTTGGTTGCGGGGGCGAGATTTGAACTCGCGACCTTCGGGTTATGAGCCCGACGAGCTACCGGACTGCTCCACCCCGCGACGGGCGACGGTTACCATAGCACGGGCGTCGAACGCAGTCAAGGATGCTCGGACTCGACCTCGTCGCCCTGCCGAAGGTGCAGTTGCACTGCCACCTGGAGGGAACCGTGCGCGCCGGTACGTTCCGCGCGCTGGCGGCGAAGTACAGGGTCGAGCTGGGCGAGCGAGCCGACCCCGCGCAGACCTACGCGTTCGGAACGTTCGGCGAGTTCTTGCTGCTGTTCGCGAAGGTCAGCGAGACGCTGCGGCGCCCGGAAGACTTCGCGATGATCGCGCGCGACTACGCCGAGGACGCGGCGGCGCAGGGCGTCGCGTACGCGGAGGTCTTCGTCTCGCCGTCGGTGTGGACGTACTTTCACCACGAGCTCGACGTCCGCGCGACGGTCGAGGCGATTCGTGCGGCGCTCGACGAGGCCGGCGGACGGCTCGGAATCGCGGTCGCGCTGATCGCCGACTTGACCCGCAACTTCGGGCCGGAGCGTGCCGAAGCGATCGCGCGCGGTGCGGTCGGCTTGCGCGACCTCGGGGTGATCGGGGTGGGGCTCGGCGGCGACGAAGCGCGCTTCCCGCCCGAGCTGTACGAGCGCGCGTTCGCGATCGCGCGTGACGGTGGGCTGCACGGCGTCGCGCACGCGGGCGAGGCGGCCGGGCCGGCCAGCGTGCGCGGCGCGGTCGAGGCGCTCCGGGCCGAGCGGATCGGCCACGGCGTCCGCGCGATCGAGGATCCGGCCGTCGTCGAATTGCTCGCCGAGCGCCGCATCCCGCTCGAGGTCTGCCCGACCTCGAACCGGCTGACCGGCGCCGCGCCCGCCGGCGCGGTCCACCCGCTGGGTGCGCTCGACGCGGCCGGCTGCATCGTGACGATCGACGCTGACGATCCGGCGCTGTTCGACACGACGCTGGTCGACGAGTACCGCTACGTGGCCGCGACCTTCGGCGAGGACGCGCTGCTGCGATTCGCCCGCAACGCGATCGACGCATCGTTCGCACCACCCGAGGCCAAGGCTCGGCTGCACGCCCGCTTCGAGCGCTCCCGGAACTCGGTCCCGGCGGGTCGAATCACCTGACGATGCCCGGTCACACCCACTTCGACGAGTCGACCGAGGAGTATCTCGAAGCGGTCTACCGTCTCGAGCGCGAGGGCCCCGGCGTGAGCACCTCCGGTCTCGCGGCTGACCTCGGCGTCGCCCCCGGGTCGGTTTCGGGGATGCTCAAGAAGCTCGCCGCCGACGGTTACGTCACCCACGAGGCGCGCGGCCAGGCGAAGCTGACCGACAAGGGATTGCGGATCGCGGTGCGGGTCGTCCGGCGCAACCGGCTGGCCGAAGTGTTCCTTCAGGACGTGCTCGGCATGCCGTGGGACGAGGTCCACGAAGAGGCGTGCCGGCTCGAGCACGCGATCTCCGACCGGGTCGAGGAACGGCTCGTCGCGGTGCTCGGCGACCCGAAGGTCTGCCCGCACGGACTGCCGATCCCGCCGCTCGACCTGAGCGCGCCGCCGCGCGTCGGCGAGCGCCTCGCCGACGTGCAGCCGGGCTCGACGGTCCGCATCGTCGAAGTCGTCGAGGACGTCCCCGAGACGCTGCGCTACCTCGATCGTATCGGACTGCGCCCGGGCGCCCACATCGACGTCGTGGAGCGTGGCCCGCTCGGCGGCCCGATCACGGTCGAGAACGCCAGCGGACGCACGGCGATCTCGCTGGAGCTGGCGCGGCTCATCGCGGTCGCCACGGAGGCGAGCCCGGCTCTGAGCGCGTGACCGTTACCAACTTCCTCATCGCCGTCAACGTTCTCGCGTTCGTCTGGGAACTGGCGACCGGCAGCCTCTCGACCGGTCGCGGAGAGCTGCTCGGCTACGACGTCACGCAGTACGGGGCGTGGTGGCTGATCTTCACTGCGGCGTTCCTACACGCGAACCTGGTCCACATCGGGCTCAACATGCTCGCGCTCTACCAAGTGGGCAACATCGTCGAGATCATGTTCGGCAAGGTGCGGTTCAGCGCGCTGTACGTGATCTCGATCGTCGGCTCGGGGCTCGCCATCGTGTGGTTCACGCCCAGTCAGGAGACGCTGGGAGCGAGCGGCGCGATCTTCGGCTTGTTCGGCGCGCTGGTCGCGGTCGGGCTGCGACTCGGCAAGCGCGGGCGCACGCTGATCGGACAAGTCTTGCCGGTGATCGGGATCAACCTCGTCTTCACCATCACTGTGCCGGGGATCTCGATCGCGGCGCACGTCGGCGGCCTGATCACCGGGTTCGTCGCGGGGCTGCTGCTCTACATGCTCCCGCGCCAGACCGCCGCGCCGCTGTACGCGTACGCCGGCCCGCCGCCCGCGCAGTCGACACGAGCTGATGCGGTCGAGACCATCGAGCAGCCGCCGGAGGCCGCCCCGCACGAAGCCGAGGACGCGCCGCCGCTCGAGGTCCGGGACCCGCGCGAATGAGGCTCGTCGACGACGCGTTCGCGTCCGACGGGCCGATCGCGCGCGCGCTGCCGGGGTTCGAGCTGCGCGAGGGGCAGGTGCGCATGGCGCGTTTGATCGAGCGCGGCTTCCTCGAGAACGTGCACACCGTCGTCGAAGCCGGGACCGGGGTCGGAAAGTCGCTCGCGTACCTCGTTCCGGCGCTGCGTGCAGGCGCGCGGGTGGTGATCTCGACCGGGACGATCGCGCTGCAGGAGCAACTCGTCCGCAAGGACATCCCGCTGGTGGCAAAGGCGCTCGGCGTCGACGCGCGCGTCGTTCTGCTCAAAGGGCGCAACCACTATCTGTGCAAGGCGAAGTTCGAGCGGGAGAGCGGCGCGCGGCTGATCGCACCGTCGATCGCGCTCGAGCGGCTGTGGGCGTGGGCCGAGCGCACCGAGACCGGCGACCGGGCAGAGCTCGACTTCACGCCGCGGCCCGACGACTGGGAGACGCTCGACGCCGACGCCGACGACTGCATCGGCGAGTACTGTCACCGGTTCGCGGACTGCCACTTCTTCGCCAAGCGCGACGAGGCGCGCTATGCCGACGTGGTCGTCGTCAACCACGCGCTGTTCTTCCTCGACCTGGTCAGCGGCGGCGCGCTGCTGCCGGCCTACGACTTCGTGGTCATCGACGAGGCGCATCAGGCCGAGCGGTACGCCACCGCCGCGCTGACCGCGACGCTCTCGCCGGTTTCGGTGCACCGCATGATGCGCAAGCTGCACCGCACCTACGTCGTCCCCGGGTCGCACGACGCCGAGCTCGGCGAAGCGATGCGGCGGCTGCAGCAGACGCTCGCGCAGGTTCCCGGCGACAAGTACCCGGTGGCGGCGAACGAAGGCGTCGGCGAGGTGCTGCCGGTGATGCGCGAAGCGTTCTACCGGCTCGAGAACTGGCTGCACGCGAACTGGAAGGACGCGCTCCGCAAGCCGACCTCGAACGAAGCCGAGGCCGAGCGCCGGCGCGATCTCGCGCTGCGGGCGGTCGCGGCGCACGTCGCGACGGTCGACCGGATCGATCGTGCGGCGCAGCAGGCATCGCTCGGCGCGGTGCCGGCCGACGAGGTCGACGCGGTCGCCTGGGTCGAGCGCGGCGAGGGCGGCGAGCGCTACGAGCTCAACGCGGCGCCGTTCTCGGTCGCCGACTTCCTGCGCGCGACCTTGTTCGTGCGCACGCGGAGCGTCGTCCTCACCAGCGCGACGATCTCGACGAGCGCCCTTCGGCCGGTCCGTGGTGACGCCGCCGAAAGCCCGTTCGCGTTCATCATGTCGTCGCTGGGGATCGACGAAGCGCAGCAGCTGGTCGCGCCGTCGCCGTTCGACTACGCGCAGCAGGCGCGGCTGTACGTCGCGCCGCCCAGGCTCAACCCGAAGGCGACCGACTTCGCGCGCCGCGCCGCGCCGCTGATCGAGGAGATCCTCGACCGGACCGCCGGCCGCGCGTTCGTCCTGTTCACGTCGTACGCGCGGATGAGGGAGGTGCACGGCTTGCTGCGCGACCACCTCGCCTTTCCGGCCAAGGTGCAGGGTGATCTGCCGCGCTCGGCGCTGCTGGACTGGTTCCGCGCGACCCGCCACGCGGTGCTGTTCGCGACCGCGACCTTTTGGGAGGGAATCGACGTCGTCGGCGACGCGCTGTCGTGCGTGATCATCGACCGGCTGCCGTTTCCGTCGCCCTCGGAGCCGCTGGTCGCGGCGCGGATCGCTGCGCTCGAGGCGCAAGGCCGCTCGGGGTTCGAGCACTACATGATCCCGAGCGCGATCGTGCGGCTCAAACAGGGCTTCGGCCGGCTCATCCGCTCGACCACCGATCGCGGCGTCGTCGCGCTGCTCGACGGTCGCGCGACCTCGATGGGTTACGGCGCGACGATCGTCGGTGCGCTTCCGCCGGCGACCCGCATCGACGACCTGCGCCGGCTCGACGAACTGTTCGGCGGCCGCTGACGCCGGCAGGTGTGATCCCGGTCGGCTCGCGGCGGCGCGGCGATCTGCCGTTACCACCTGTATGGAGCGCGTCGAGCTGCGTCCCGATCCGCCCGTTCGAGCCGTGCGCTGTTGGCATTGCCGGGGCGCCGTCGGCGGCCCGTGCGTCGCGCGCTACCTGTACCCGGGCGAGCGGCCGCGCACGGCGGTCGTCGAAGACTGGTACGCCTGCCCCTGCGGCGCATACCAGAACGTCCGGCGTTCGACCGAGATCCGCATCTCCGCCGTTCGGGCCGCCTGACCGGGCTGGCGGGAGACTGACGCACCGCGGGCCGGAGTTTCGAGCGGGCCGCGGCCGGAAAAATCATGTCTACCTGACAGGAGCCCGTTCGTGAAGCACGCCAACCCCGCCCACGCGTTCGCGGCCGCTGCCGTGACGGCCGGGTTCGCCTTTGCGTCGGTGCCGGTGGCCGCGCAAGCGCCGCCCGCGCCTGCAACGACCGCGACGGCCCGACCGCGCGACCGGATGCCGACGAACGACGCCGAGTTCGTCGCCGCGCTCGAAGCAACCAATACCGCCGAGCTCTCGATCTCGAAGTACCTGGTGAATCGCACGACCGACCCGGTCGTGCACGCGTTCGCGCAGCACATGATCGAGGACCACAGCACGGCGGCCGTGCAGCTCGAAGCCGCGACGCGCGGGACGAACTTGGCCCCGGTTCCGCGCGAGCTCGACTCGAACCCCATCAGCGCGCGCGGCCTCACGACCTTGCAGAGCGAAGACGGAGTGGAGCGGGACGACGACTACATGCGCATGCAGATTCCGGCCCACACTCGTGTGCTGGCATTGCTGCAGTGGGAGGCCCAGTACGGCACCAACGCCGGCCTCAAGATGCTCGCCGCGAACCTCATCGGTCCGATGCAGCATCACCTCGAGGTCGCGCAAACGTACCTCGCCGCCCACAACCTCCGCTAGTCTTCTTTCGAGACCTCTTCCTGGGCGCGGCGCTGGAGCTCCGCGACGACCGTCGAGTCGGCGAGCGTCGTCGTGTCGCCCAACATGCGGCCCTCTGCGATGTCGCGCAGCAGTCGGCGCATGATCTTGCCCGAGCGCGTCTTCGGCAGCTCTTGCGTGAACGTCAGATACTTCGGGCGGGTGAACTTGCCGAGCTTTTCACCGACGTGGTCGCGCAGCGTGTCGGCGAACTCCGGCGACCCGTTGGCGTGGCTCTTGAGGGTGACGAAGGCGCAGATCGCCTGACCGGTGATGTCGTCGAGCTTGCCGGTGACGGCGGCTTCGGCGACGTCGGGATGGTCGACCAGCGCCGACTCGACCTCGGTGGTCGAGATGCGGTGGCCGCTGACGTTCATCACGTCGTCGATGCGGCCCATGAACCAGTAGTCGCCGTCCTCATCGCGCTTGCAGCCGTCGCCGGCCAGGTACAGGTGCGGAAACTTCGACCAGTAGGTTTCGACGTAGCGCGCATCGTCGCCGTAGATGCCGCGCAGCATCGACGGCCACGGACGCGTCAGCACGGCGTAGCCGCCGCCGCCGAGCGGAACCGACTCCCCCTTGTCGTTGACGATGTCGGCCGCGACCCCGGGGAACGGTTTGGTCGCCGAGCCCGGCTTGAGGGTCGTGATGCCGGGCAGTGGCGCGATCATGATCGCACCGGTCTCGGTTTGCCACCAGGTGTCGACGACCGGGCAGCGGCTGCCGCCGATGTGCTCGTAGTACCACATCCAGGCTTCAGGATTGATCGGTTCGCCGACGCTCCCCAGCACGCGCAGTGACGACATGTCGTGCTTTTCAGGAAACTGCGTGCCCCACTTCATGAAGGTGCGGATCGCAGTCGGCGCGGTGTAGAGGATCGTGACCTTGTAACGCTCGACGATTTCCCACAGCCGGTCCTTGTCGGGGAAGTCCGGCGTGCCTTCGTAGATGACGCTGGTCGCACCGTTGCACAGCGGTCCGTACACGATGTACGAGTGGCCGGTGACCCAGCCGATGTCGGCCGCACACCAGTAGACGTCGGTTTCTTCCTTGAGGTCGAAGACGAGCTTGTGGGTCGCCGTCACGCCGGTGAGATAGCCGGCGGTGGTGTGCTTGATCCCCTTCGGCTTGGCCGTCGTTCCGGACGTGTACAACAGATAGAGCAGATCCTCGGCGTTCATCCGCTCGGGCTCGCAGGTCGACGGCTGATCGCGCAGGACGTCGTCCCACCACACGTCGCGGCCGTCGACCATCGTCACCGGATCGCCGACCCGCTTGGCGACGATGACGTGCCGGAGCGACGGCATGCCCTTGGCGATCGCGTCGTCGACGTTGGCCTTGAGCGGGACCTTGTTGCCGCGGCGCCAGCCTTGGTCGGCGGTGACGATCGCGACGCACTCCGAGTCGTTCACGCGGTCGACGATCGAGTCGGGCGAGAACCCGCCGAAGATCACCGAGTGCGCGGCGCCGATCCGCGCGCAGGCCAGCATCGCGACCGGCAGCTCGACGATCATCGGCATGTAGATCGCGACGCGATCGCCCTTCTTGATCCCGAGCTTGCGCAGGCCGTTGGCGCAGCGGCAGACCTCGTCGAGCAACTGCCCGTAGGTGACGGTCCAGCGGTCGCCGGGCTCACCTTCGTAGTAGAACGCGACCTTGGCCGCTTTGCCGGCGTCGACGTGCCGGTCGAGCGCATTGACCGACGCGTTGAGCTCGCCGTCGGCGAACCAGCGCGCGAACGGCTCGTTCCACTCCAGTATCGAAGTCGGCGGCTTCATCCAGTCGAGCTTGTCGGCCCAGGACTTCCACCAGGCAAGGTAGTCGCTCTCGGCCGCCTCGTAGATGCCCGGCTGGGCGTTCGCTTGCGCGGCGAAGGCGGGCGGCGGCGGGAAGCGGCGGACCTCGCTGAAGAGCGCTTCGATGGCTTCGCGTTGGGTCGGCGTCGTCATGGCGGCGGGATTCTCGCGCGCGGCACGGCACCCCCCGTGGCCGGGGGCGGCCCGCTCCGCCTTGACCCTCATGGCCGAGGGTGATACGCTAGCCCAAAGCTTGGCACTCTTTTGTGCCGACTGCTAGCGGTGCCCCGGTGAACGACAAGCTCGAGCTCGACAAACGAAAGGCCTTCATCCTCGCCACGGTCGTGTACGAGTACATCGCCACGGCCGAACCTGTCGGGTCGCTCACGCTCACCCAGAAGTACAATCTCGGCGTCTCGTCGGCGACGATCCGCAACGAGATGGCCGAGCTCGAAGCGGGCGGTTACCTGGTTCAGCCGCACACCTCGGCGGGCCGCATCCCGTCGGACGCCGGCTATCGTACGTACGTCGACCGGCTGATGCAGCCCGAAGCGCTCACCAAGGAAGACTCGCGCCGCATCCGCGACCAGTTCCGCGAAGCCTCTCGCGAGCTGAGCGACGTGATCGAGCAGACGACGCGCCTGCTGTCGGGATTGTCGGGCAACCTCGCGATCGCGATCGCGCCGTCGCGCGACACGCACGCGTTCAAGCATCTGCAACTGATCTGGCTGTCGCCGCGCACCGGTCTGATCGTCATCGTGACCTCGGGCGGCGTCGGCGCGCAGCGCGTCGTCGAGTGGAACAGCGACGTCGCCGCCGACGATCTCACCCGGCTGTCGAACGCGTTCAACTCGCGCTTCGGCGGGCGCGTGATGGAGGCGATCGGCGCGGCCGACGTCGATGCGATCTGCGCCGAGCTCGGCACCTCGGCCGAGATCCGCGACGCGGTTCGACTGGCCTTCGCAGCGGCACGCCAGCCGCAGGAACCGGAGATCGCGGCGGCCGGCGCGCAGAACCTGCTCGACCAGCCGGAGTTCCACGACCTGCGCAAGCTGCGCGCGATCCTGCGGATCGTCGAAGAGCAGCGCACGCTCTACGATCTGATCGCCGACGAGCTCAACGCCGACGTTCCGGCCGAAGCCGCACCGCACGTGCGGATCGGGCACGAGCTGCGCGCCGACGAGCTGGTCGAGTGCAGCGTGGTGACGGTGCCGTACCGCTTCGGCGATCGAGGGATGGGCGTGCTGGCGATCCTCGGCCCGCGGCGCATGCCGTACGGTCGCCTCATCGCGCTGGCGTCGGGAACCGCGCGGTCGCTGGGCGATCACCTCAACGACGTCGAGATCAGGTAGTGCCGGCCGACTACTACGAGGTGCTCGGCGTCGCGCGCGACGCCGACGACAGCACGATCAAGCGCGCCTACCGTCAACTGGCGCGCAAGTACCATCCCGACGTGGCGAGCGACAAGTCGGCCGCGGAGAGCCACTTCAAAGAAATCAACGAAGCGTACGAGGTCTTGTCGGACGCGCAGAAGCGCGCCAACTACGACCGCTTCGGCCACGCCGGCGTCAACGGGGCGGGCGACGGCGGCTTCGGGCCGTTCGGCGGCGAGGGCTTCGGCGACATCTTCGACATGTTCTTCGGCGGTGCGCGCGGCGGTGGCGCGCAGCAGCGCCGAAACGGCCCGGCGCGCGGCAACGACCTGCGCTACGACGTCGAGATCACGCTCGAGGAAGCGTACGCGGGGACGACGCGCGAGATCACGTTCCGGCACCTGGCGCAGTGTCCGACCTGTCGCGGCAGCGGTGCCGAGCCGGGGACGCTGGTGGTGCCGTGCGACCGCTGCGGCGGTTCGGGGATCCAGCGGCAAGTGCGCCAGACGCCGCTCGGCCAGTTCGTCACCCAGACGACGTGCAGCAAGTGCGCCGGCGAAGGTCAGCTCGTGCAGACGCCCTGTTCGTCGTGTCGTGGACGCGGACGCATCGAGCAGGAGAAGACGCTGCAGGTGCGGATCCCGGCCGGCGTCGACGACGGTTCGCGGATTCGCATCACCGGCAGCGGCGAAGCCGGCACGCACGGCGGACCCGACGGCGATCTCTACGTTTACCTCAGCATCACGCCGAACAAGATGTTCCGCCGCAACGGGCTCGACGTGCTGGTAGACGTCCCGATCTCGTTTCCGCAAGCGGCGCTCGGGGGCGAGCTGCGCGTGCCGGCGCTCGACGGCGAGGCGATCCTGACGGTCCATCCCGGCACGCAGAGTGGTTCGCAATATCGGCTGCGCGGGCGCGGGATGCCCAGCGTCCGCGGCGGCAACCGCGGCGACCAGCTGGTCACGGTCCATGTCGTCGTCCCGTCGAAGCTCGGCAAGCGCGAACGCGAGCTGCTCGAAGAGTACGCCCGCGCCGGCGGCGACCACATCGAAGAGAAGTCGTTCTTCGATCGCGTCAAGGACGCGTTCCGCGCCGACTGACGATGAGCGCGGAACCGGCGTCCCAGGCCTCGGCCGAGACGACCGGCGCGATCGTCGCGTTCCTGCGCGAGGTCGGCTTCGACGTGCGGTTGGCCGATGTCGACGGGCCGACGTTTCTGCCCGGGATCGCCGTCGACCAGGGAACGCTCGTCGTCGATCGCGAGCGGCTGCTCTATCCCGGCGACGCGCTCCACGAAGCGGGTCATCTGGCGGTGATGTTTCCCGCCCGGCGCGCTCGCGCGAACGGCGTCCTCGAAGTGACGCTCGGCGACGAGATCGCTGCGATCGGATGGTCCTACGCCGCAGCCCTCGCGGCGGGGATCGATCCAACGATCGTCTTCCACGCCGGCGGCTACCGCGGTGCGTCGAACTGGTTCGTCGAGGGCTTCGCTCGGGGCGACAACGTCGGCGGCGTGCCGTTGCTGCAGTACCTCGGCTTGACCTTCGACGACGCGCACGCGCGCGAGCGCGGCGTTGAGCCCTATCCGACGATGCGTGCTTGGCGAGCCGGCGGCCCCGATGAACACGGTCGCGCGCCGCAACTCGTCGGCACGATGGCCGAGCTCCCGCATGGTGCATCGAAGCGCGTGACCATCGCTGGGACGGACCTGCTCCTTCAGGATCAAGACGGGGTGGTGGTCGCGTCGTCGTTGGTCTCCGATACAGCCCATGCAGAATCCCGGGCGTTTCGCGTACTCGTCGATCTCGACGACGTGTACGTCTACGCGACGATCTAGCGGTCGTTCAAGGCGACAATCGTCGTATGGTCCATCACCGCGGCGATGGACCGGAGATCGGCAGGGTCACCAGTCAGAACGCGGCTTCCTGAAACGAGATCGGCAGTCGCTACGACGATCGCGTCGATCGTGCCACGCCGGCGAGCCCCGGTCTCGTGCCGGAAGCGGCCCGCGTATCGGGCGATGGTCTCGTCGACATCGGCGATCACCAGCTGTCGCAGTGCGCGATTTACGCGCGCGTCACGTGCCCGTTCCCGCAGGTCGATTCCGCTACGACGACCGCGGGGACGACGACTTGTGCCCCGGCCGCGATCGCGTCGCGGATCGTTTGCCGGGCGCGGCCTTTTTCTTCGGCCACCGCTGAGAGGGCGCCTGAATCGAGGACGAGACGATCTTTGGCCATAAGCTCTGCGCAGCTGCCTGTTCCTTGAGCGACATCTTTCGTTTCTCTTCATCGATCTCGGCGATCAGCTCCAAACGATCGGTGTAGATCCGCAACGCTTTGTCGAAGATGACCGAAAGACGCTCGCCCTTGCCTGCGAGCCGCCTCAGCTGGCGTAACAGGGAACTATCGACTCGGACCGAGACGCGCTGCATTCGTGTGACCATGGTGCTTTCCGAAACTTCCTTGGGTGGCCTGACGGCGATCCTACCATCGCCGGCCGTTGCGGGCCATACCTCAGCGGCGGACCTCTGCCGGCACCTCTCTATCCGCGCGTTCGAGCTCCGGCGCTAGGGTGTTGGTCAACATTCCCCAGCACATACGGTAGTCGCCGGCGAGCGAGCGGAGCGGGGCGCTGAACGTTTCGGGTTTGTTGCGCTCGATGAAGGCGTGCGCGAACCAGGCCGGCCCGTAGCCGCAGACCAGCGCCGCGCCGAACAGCTTGGCATCGCGCCGCGCGAGCGCGAGTGCCGCGAGCAGCGTCGCGGCGGTGGTGCCGGCGGCGTGCAACGCGCGTGTCCGCGGGTCGGCGTGAGCGCGCAGGTAGCGGAGCCAGAAGGCGTCGTCCATGGGCGGGCCTTCCGCGCGCACGGGGCGAACGGCCTGCCCCGATGCGTGACCGGTTCTTCGTCGAAGGCGTGCACGCGCTCGGCGACCGCGTCGCGCTGGCGCCCGACGATGCGCGCAAGGTCGTGACCGTGCTGCGCATGCGCAGCGGCGAGCGCGTGCTGGTGGTCGACTCGGGCGGCGTCACGTTCGCCGCGACGCTCGGGGTCGGCGACCGCGACGTACACGTCACGCTCGACGAACGCCTCGACCGCGGCGACGTCGAGCCGCGCATCGCCGTGACGGTCGCGCAGGCGGTACCGAAGGGACAGAAGATGGACTTCGTGGTGGAGAAGGCGACCGAGCTCGGCGTCGCGGCGATCCTCCCGGTGCGAAGTGCGCGCGTGATCGGACACTATACGGGCGCCGCCAAGGTCGAGCGCTGGCGGCGGATTGCGAAGTCCGCGGCGCAGCAGTCCGGCCGCACACACATTCCCACGGTGGCCGACGTTTGTGACTGGGACGCCTTGCTCTCGGCGTTCGGCGAGTACGACCGCGTGTACGTGCCGTGGGAGCTGGCCTCGCCGGCACCGCTGCGCGACGCATTCGAAGGCGAGCTGGCCGGTGCGCGCAGCGTGCTGGTGGCGATCGGTCCGGAAGGCGGATTCTCGGCGGACGAGATCGAGCGGGCGCAGCGCGCCGGCGCGAGCGCGATCTCGCTGGGGCGTCGCATCCTGCGCACCGAGACCGCGGCGCTGGTCGTGCTGAGCGCGATCCTGTACGCGCGCGGCGAGCTGTGACGGCGCGCTCCGTGCCCGGGACGGATACGGCATCCATCGGCGCCCGGTCGCGGTTGCTAGCGGCGTGAACGCCGTCGTCGTCGATCGCGCCGCCCCAGGTGGCCTCAAGCTCAGCTCCGCCCCGGATCCCGCTCCGCTGCCGTTCGAGGCGTTGGTGCGGGTCGCCGCGATCAGCCTCAACCTCGGCGAGGTGCGGCGGTCGAAAGCAAATGCCGACGGCTGGCGGCCGGGCTGGGACTTCGCCGGAACCATCGAACGCGCTGCGCCGGACGGCAGCGGCCCGCTCGCCGGCGCGCGCGTCGTCGGGATGCTGCCGGAGGGTGCGTGGGCCGAGCGGGTCGCGGCTCCGACCGCCAACCTCGCGACGCTGCCGTCGGGCGTCACGTTCGAACGCGCCGCAACGTTGCCGGTCGCGGGACTCACCGCGCTGTACGCGCTCGGGAAGCGCGGCTCGCTGCTCGGACGGCGTGTGCTCGTCACAGGTGCATCCGGCGGCGTGGGCACGTTCGCGCTGCAACTCGCCCGGCTCGCCGGTGCGCGCGCGACCGCGCTCGTCCACCGCCCCGAGAAGCGCGCCGCGGCCGAGCCCTACGCCGACGACGTGTTCGTCGGCGAGCCCAGCGCCGCGCACGACGCCGGCCCGTTCGACCTCGTCCTCGAGTCGGTCGGCGGTTCGGTCTTCGCCGGCGCGCTCAAAGAGCTGGCGACGGCCGGAATGTTGGTCGTGTTCGGCACGTCGGCCGAACGCAGCAGCACGATCGAGGTCGCACCCTTCTACCTGCACGGCGGGCTCTCGATCTACGGTTTCTATTTGTTCCACGAGCTGCAGCAGCAGCCGGCGGGACAGGGACTCGCGCGGCTGGCTTCGTTGCTCGACGCCGGAAAGCTCGACGTGCACATCGACGACGTACTGCCGTTCGCGAAGATCGCCGACGCGGCGGAACGGCTGTGGAATCGCGGCGTGACCGGAAAGATCGTCGTCACGCTGTGAGATCCGCATGAGCGCGCACGCCTGGTTCGCGTTCGCGTTCGTTGCGCTGGCGGTCTCGCTCGTCCCGGGACCGGCCGTCATCTCGGTCGTTTCGTCGGCGCTCCGCGGCGGGATGCGCGCGTCGCTGGCCACTAATGCCGGGGTGCTGGTCGGCGATGCCGCGTACGTCGGCGCCGCGGCTGCCGGGCTCGGCGCGGTGTTGATCGCGTCGCACGCGGTGTTCGTCGCCGTGCGCTGGATCGGGATCGCCTACCTGGTGTACCTCGGCGTGCGCGCGCTGCTCGACCGCGGGACCGGCCACGTGCTCGACGCGCGCGGCAGCGGTAGGCGCGCGTTTCGGCTCGGCCTGACGACGCAGCTCGCCAACCCGAAGGTGATGCTGTTCTTCGGTGCGCTGCTGCCGCAGTTCGTCGACCCCGCCCGGCCGGCCGCGGTGCAGTTCGCGCTGCTCGGCGCGACCTTCATCACCAGTGACGCGCTGGTGTTCGCGGGCTACGGCCTCGCCGCGCACCGCGCACGCCGCTTGCTGAGCAGCGCCCGGGCGTCGCGGGTGACCTCGCGGGTGACCGGCATCGCCATGCTCGGCGCGGCCGCGCGGCTGGCCGTCGAGCGCTGACGCGGCGCTCCGTTACACCAGGCGCGCGATGAGCTTTGCCCAGCGGCGCGATCAGCCAGAACGCCGGGATGACGAGCCGCATCAGGATGGTTCCAAGCGGAGGCGGCGAGCAGGGTCCCGACGGATGCAGCCGACCCACGAGACACCGAGTCGTATTGAAATGCATATCCCGAGTTGGTATATTTGACGTCGTGCTACCGAATGTTATTGAAGTGAAGGCACCGCCGCTAAAGACTCAGGGTATAAAGACGCGGCTCGCATCAACGATCGCTTCGTGCATTCAATGGCCCGGCAACGGTCGGTGGGTTGAGCCATTCGTTGGATCTGGAGCAGTCGCACTAAACCTTGCTCCCCCCAGAGCGTTGTTAGCCGATAAGAATCCTCACGTCATCAACCTACTCAAGGACATTAGAGATGCTCGGATCACGCCAAGCTCCATAAGGCAATACCTTACAGCTCAGGGAAAGCTTCTCCGAGAGCGAGGTGAGGCGCACTATTACGATGTCCGAAACACCTTTAATTCGGATCCAAGCAGTGCAAGCTTCGTCTTCCTTAACCGCGCTTCATTTAATGGCATCGTCCGCTTCAATAGAAAGGGAAAGTTCAACACGCCGTTTTGCCGAAAGCCGGAGAGATTTGCTCAGGCTTACGTGACGAAGATTTCGAACCAGGTCGCGTGGGCGGCGCGGGTAATGCACGGCAAGAATTACGAACTCACGTGCGAGGTCTGGTCCGGCACGCTCGAAAAAGTGACCGCCGATGATTTTGTGTACGCGGATCCCCCTTACACGGGTCGGCACGCCGATTTCTACGGGTGCTGGGAGGATTCTGAAGCGCTTACGCTGCTCGAACGGCTTCGAAGCTTGCCATGCGGCTACGCTTTGTCAATGTGGCATTCGAACCGCTATCGGCGCAACTCCATCATCGATGCAGTCGATCCTTCTCGCGAGCTGATAGTGCTCATAGATCATCACTATCACGTTGGTTCGAAGGTTGAATATCGCAATGATATGCAAGAGATGTTGATCATCCGAAAGGGGTGGCACACCGAGTTAGCTTCCGAACGCACGCCAGTACTTCAAGAAGTCCTCTTCCGAGCCGAAGACGCCACGGCCATCGACAAAACCCTCGAGTGAAGCGTATATGCTCCCAATGTTCTTCGTGTTTCCGCTGCCCGCGCTATGTCCGGCGATGCGCCACTTTTCCTGAACGAACCACTCGACGTTCGCAATCGGAACAGGGACCTTAGCGATGTCAGAGAGATCATAGGAGTGCGTCTCTCGGGCTGCCGGAGCGGGAACCCGATCATATACGAATCCAAGAATCCAGTGCTCGCTATATTGATCGAAAGGGTACTCGATATTCTTGGTCGGTTTTCTCAGGAAACTCGTATAGCCACCTAGCGTAAACCCAAATTTACCATCCTGGCGACGGTACGTTGTCTTAACGTCTATCGCAATCTTCGACGTGTCGTCAGCATCGTGCATGAGCGTGAAATCGGGATAAACGTTCTGGCGTTCCGTCTCGCGAACTTGCAGGCCGCGCCGCCCAGCCAGCAGATAGATGTACGGCCTTGCTACAAGCTCAAAGAGTGTGCTGAGCACCTTCGTGTCGTTGCCGAATGGATAGACCTTTCCGGACGTGGTGACGGCCCCGCATAGATCGTAGCCGGGTGGATCGTCGCGAAGTAACTTGCGCAGTTCATCTCCGACGGAAGCCGGCGTCGGCTCGGGGCTGTCTCGCTTCACTCCACGACCTCTAAAACGTCTGCGAGCCGGCGACCGAGGGCGCGTAGCACGTCGGCCGTCTCGATCAAGTCAAGCGAGCGCGCCCCAGTCTCGTATTTTGAAACATATGACTGCGGGCGCGAGAGCTTCTTCGCGAGTTGGACTTGCGTCAAACCGCACGCCTCCCTTGCTCTACATAAGAAGCGAGTTAGATCACCGTATCGACGGTCGTTTCGCGCCATGACCGCTGTAGTTGTTTCGTGTTAGGTCGGTCGCCCTGGCCCCTTGCCTGCGGAGATATCACTATGATATGATGGCCCGAACATGCGTGCGTTTCCAGCGCGCCTGGACGACGTGGTGTACGACGAGTTGAAACGACGGGCAGAGACCGAACGCAAGAGCATGAACGCCGTGCTCAACGAATCGCTCGAGCGGCACTTTCGCGGCCAGACGGACGCCAAAGCCGCGCTGCTGCGAGCGCTTGCCGCGCTCGACGAAAGCGAGCGGAGCAAAGCGTGATCGCGGCGTACAAACCTGGTTCGACCATGGCACGCATCTTGGAGTCACTCGAACCCGGCACGCCCGTCTACGCCGGTGAGACGCGCGTTGGTGACGTGCGCGGCGTGTACGCCGACGGCGATGTGCGCTCGGCCGCGCTGCTGGTGGTGAAGTGGGACGCCACCGGCGACGAGGTCGCGGTGCCGACGACCGAGGTGCAGGACGTCAGCGACCGCGGCGTCGAGCTGATGCGCCGCGAGGCCGACCAGTACGCCGACCTGGCCCCGTTCGATGCCGAGCGCTTCCCGACGATGAAGCGAATAAGGTGACGGCGGAACCCTCCGGCGGCGCGGGGGCGCCGGCCGCCGGCACGGCGACCGCCGACGCACCGATGAAGTTCTCGATCGTCGTCCCCACCTATAACGAAGCCGCCGGGATCGAGCGGCTGATCTCGACCCTCGACGGCGTCTTCAAGGCGAACGGGCTCGACGGCGAGATCGTCGTGGTCGACGACAACTCGCCCGACGGCACCGGAGCGATCGTCGACCGGCTCGAGCACGAGGGCTTTCCGGTGCGCTGCCTGCACCGTCCCGGCAAGCTCGGGCTCTCGTCGGGCGTCATCGACGGCTGGAAGTTCGCGCGGTCCGACTCGCTCGCTCTCGGCGCGATGGACGCCGACTTCTCGCACGACGCGACGATCCTGCCGCGGATGGTCGACGCGCTGCAGGGCGGGGGATACGGTCTGGCGATCGGATCGCGCTACGTCCCCGGCGGCGGGATCGAGAACTGGCCGAAGCGCCGCATCATCACCTCGCGCATCGCGATCGCGCTCGCGCAGCCGCTCACGCCGGTGCGCGACATCACATCGGGCTACTTTCTGGTCAAGCGCGAAGCGCTCGACGGCGTCGAGCTCGACCCGATCGGCTTCAAGATCGGGCTCGAAGTGATCGCCAAGGCGCACTACGGGCGGGTGCTCGAAGTACCGTACGTGTTCCACGACCGGGTGGTGGGTACGTCGAAGCTGAATCAGGGCGAGATCTTCAACTACCTTCGACAGCTCAGGCGCATCTACGTCGCGCGCCTGCTGGGGAAGTCGTAAGACATGGCGATGCCGGAATGGCTGCGGCTCCGCCGCGCCGAGCCCGTGCCGGCCGACCAAGCCGCGCAGTGGACGAAATGCCCGAAGTGCGGGTCGATGCTCTACCGGCCGGACCTCGCCGCGAACGCGTGGGTGTGTCCGACCTGCAACCACCATTTCCGCATGCACGCCTTCGACCGCATCGCGATGCTGGTCGATGCGGACTTCGTCGAGATCGGCGGCGACCTGCTGCCGGGCGATCCGCTCGGCTGGACCGACAAGGTTCCGTATCCGCAGAAACTGGCTCGCGACCGTGAGAAGTCGAAGCTCACCGAAGGCGTCGTCTGCGGCTTCGCGTCGATCGGCGGCACGCCGGTCGCGCTGGGCGTCATGGACTTCAACTTCCGCGGCGGCACGATGGGGACGGTCGTCGGCGAGCGGATCACGCAGCTGTTCGAGGCTGCGCGCGAGCGGCATCTGCCGTGCATCGTCTTCACCGCCAGCGGCGGCGCACGGATGGAAGAAGGGATGCTCGCGCTCATGCAGATGGCGAAGACCACGCTGGCGGTGCGGCGCTTCCACGACGACGGCGGCTACTACCTCAGCGTGCTGACCGATCCGACCACCGGCGGAGTATCCGCGTCCTTCGCGTTCCAAGCCGACGTCATCTTGGCCGAAGCGCGCGCCGCGATCGGCTTCGCCGGCCGGCGCGTGATCGAGCAGACGATCCGCCAGAAGCTGCCGGACAACTTCCAGACCGCGGAGTTCCTGCTCGAAAAGGGCGCGATCGATCTGGTCGTCGAGCGCAGCGCCCTCAAGGGCACGCTGCTGCGCCTGCTCGACTACGGGATCGGCGGTCGGCCGGCGACCAACGGCCGGGTCGCGCAATCTCACGTGGTCACCCCCGCGCCGCCGTCGCTGGAGCCGAGCGCGTGAACGCGATCGTCGAGCGCGAGAAGGGGCTCATCGAGCTCGAAGAACGGATCGCGGCGCTCAAGGCGCACGCCGCCCAGCAGCCGGTCGACCTGAGCGCCGAGATCCGCGCGCTCGAAGCGAAGTACGCCGAGATCCAGCGCGAGGTCTTCGGTGCGATGACGCCGTGGCAGCGCGTGAACATGGCCCGCCACCCCAAGCGCCCGCTGGGGAGCGATTACATCGCCGCGCTCGACCAGTTCGACGAGCTGCACGGGGACCGTCACTTCCGTGACGACCGCGCGATCGTCGGCGGCTTCGCAAAACTGGCCGGCCGCCGGATCGTTGCGATCGCACAAGACAAGGGTCGCGACACCAAGGAAAAGGTGCTGCGCAACTTCGGGATGCCGTCGCCCGAAGGGTACCGCAAGGTGATTCGCCTCGTGAAACTGGCCGACCATCTCGGTCTGCCGGTGGTGACCTTCGTCGACACCAGCGGCGCCGATCCGGGGATCGGTTCCGAGGAGCGCGCGCAGTCAGAGGCGATCGCGCAGTCGCTCTACGAGCTGGCCGACGCGCGCGTCCCGATCGTCGCGACGATCATCGGCGAAGGCGGATCGGGCGGGGCCCTCGCCCTCGCGCTCGCCGACCGCGTGATGATGCTGCAGCACGCCGTCTATTCCGTCGCGTCTCCCGAAGGCGCGGCGGCGATCCTGTGGGGCGAAGCCGGCCGCGCGGAGGAAGCCGCGACGCGGCTCAAGCTGACCTCCGACGATTTGCTCGAGTTCGGGATCGTCGACGAAGTTATCCCCGAGCCGCTCGGCGGCGCGCACCGCGACCCGGCCGGCGTGATCGCGCGCGTGCTGGCGGCGGCCGATCGCGCGATCGGTGTGCTGTCGGGGCTGTCCGTCGACGACTTGCGCGACCGCCGCTACCGCAAGTTCCGCCGCACCGGAGCGCCGGTCGCGTGATCGGGTTGGTGGGCCGGTTGTTCATCACCGCGCTCGCAACCGCGATCCTGGCGCTGATCGGCGTCCAGTATGCGCACGTCATCGGTCGCAACGTCGCGCTGGCGCGCGAGCTGCACACGGTGCAGCGCGACGTGGTGTCGCTGCGCGCGCGCGAAGAAGTGCAGAAGCGTGAGATCCGGCGGCTCTCCGATCCGCAGGGCGCGATCCCCGAGATCCACGACCGCCTCCATCTGGTCCGCGACAAAGAGGCGATCATCTACCTCGAGCACGGACGATGAGCGACCGCGTCCGGGGCAGCGTGATCAACGTGCACAACCTGGGCGCGATCGTGCGGCTCGAAGACGGACGGCTCGTCGCCGCGCCGATCGGCGACGTCAACAAGAACCGCGCCGCGTACACGCGCGCGCTCGAGCGCAAGGAGGCGACGCTCCCGTTCGACCTGGTCGGTAAGATGGTGGTGCTGGCGCAGACCCGGATCGACGAGGTCGCGCCGACCACCGAGGTGCCGGCGCTCACCGATCCGTCGTTCGAAGCGCAGATCGCCGCCTATCTCAAGTCGACCGAGGAATGGGCGCCCCCCGATCGCCCGCAGCCGTTCGAGCGCCATCTGGTGCGCAAGCGCCAGCGTGCGAAGCTCTTCGAGGGTCGCGCGGAGTAGACGCCCCGAGGCCGGCCGGAGCCGGGCGCAGAAACCGGGCGCCATGGCGGTCAAGGATGCGCGGGTCGACCCGATCAAGGTGCCCGGCTCGTTCGTTCGCCTGCAGGCCGCGTACTCGGGGCTGCGCGCGGCCGAGCAGCGCGTCGCCGACTTCATCCTCAAGCACCCCGACGAGCTGATCTACCTCACCGTCACCGAGTTGGCGGAGCGCACGAACACCAGCGAGTCGACCGTGGTGCGGCTGTGCCAGAAGATCGGTTACAAAGGGTATCAGGAGTTCAAGATCGTGCTGGCGCGCGATCTGGTCGGCCCGGCGACCGAGATCTATGCCGCGATCGAGCCCGGCGACGACCTGGCGACCGTCAAGGCCAAGGTGTTCCAGGCCAACGGTCAGGCGCTGCGCGACACGCTCGAGGTGCTCGATGACGCGCAGCTGCAGCGCGCGGTCGATGCGATCGCGACCGCGCGCCGGCTCGAGATCTACGGCGTCGGCGGGAGCGGTCCGCTGGCGCTCGACGCCTACCACAAGTTCCTCAAGCTGGGGCTGGGCGCGGTCGCGCTGTCGGACGGCGACCTGATGGCGATGTCGTCGTCGCTGCTCGGCGCGGGCGACGTCGCGCTGGGGATCTCGCACACCGGTGCGAGTCGCGACGTCACCGACGCGTTGGCACGCGCGCGGTCGCACGGCGCGACGACGGTCTGCATCACGCACCGGCCGTCGTCGCCGATCACCAAGGTCTCCGACGTCGTGCTGGTGACGGCGGCGCAGCAGACCGCGTTCCGCAGCGAGGCCAGCTCGAGCCGCATCGCGCAGCTGACGATCATCGACACCATCTACGTCGGCGTCGGCAACAAGAACCACGAGCGCTCGCTGCAGATGATCGAGCGCACCCGCGAGGCGACCGCGTCGAAGCGCTACTGACGGCGCCATTCGCCGGACGCGCTCGTTGAAGCCGCGAGTTTCGGGGCGGCGGGCGGGACAGCGGTTCGACGCCGAGCTCGGCGTCACGACGGAAGCGCTGGTGTTTCTCGGGGAGCTCGATCCCGAAGCGATCGGGCCGTCGCTCGAGCACGCGACGCACTACGAGCCGACGCCCGTCGCGCAGGCCGAGGCGCTGTTCGACGCGTCGCCGGTCGATCCGCAGGCGAGCACGTTCGTCGACCTCGGGGCCGGGATGGGCCGGGTCGTGCTGCTGGCTGCCCGCCGCCCGTTCCGGGCGGTGATCGGCGTCGAGATCTCGCCGGCGCTGGTGGAGATCGCGCGCGAGAACCTGGCGGCGGCGCGCGACCCGCGCCGGATCGCGCGCGACGTGAAGGTCGTGCGCGCCGACGCGGCGGCGTACGCGCTGCCGCGCGGCGATCTCGTGGTCTACATGTACAACCCGTTTCGCGGCCCGGTGCTCGACGCGGTGCTGGCGCGGCTGAACTCGGCCGGGGATCGCGCGAACGTGGTGCTGCTGTACCACACCGCGGTCGAGCGGGCGGCGGTCGACGCGACGGGCGCGTTCGCGACGGTGGTCGATCTGGGGTTCGGACTCGTCTACCGCCGCTCGCCCGGCGAGGCGATCGGCGCACGACACGAAAGGTGACGGCGATGCACCACGACGACCAGCGTCCTCGTCACTTCCCGCCCCACGGCCTGTTCGTGCTCGAGGCTCGGTTCGACGAACCGCTGCCCGTCCAAGCCTATCTCACCGCCGCGCTGGCCGGACCGCAAGGGCTCGCCGGCGGCCCGACGACCGAGTTGCACAGCGACGACTCGACGATCTCCGACGACCGCCGCAGCGTGCGGCTGACCGGACCGATCCCCTACGACTGCCCGGCCGGCACCTATAAGGTGACGTCGCTGGTGCTGCGCTGGCAGGAAGCGCCGCCGCAGTGGGCGCCCGTGGCCCTGTCGTTCACCCACCTCAACGGTGCAGGGACGATCGTGATCGATCCGGAGCGGGTGATCCCGCGACCGGCGGTTCCGCGCTTGATCGCGTTCGACTGAACCCGCGAACCGATGGTCCGCGCGCTGTTCTCGATCGGCACCAACTCGACGCGGCTGCTCGTCGTCGACGGCGACGTGCGCGTTGCGGCCGAGTCGCGCGGAACGCGGATCGGGGCCGGAATCGGTGCGACCGGCTCCATCGACCCCGCCGCCCGCGAACGAACGCTCGCGGCGATCGACGAGTACGTCGCGCTCGCGCGTCGCCACGGCGCCACCGCAGTCGACGCGATCACGACCAGCGCGCTGCGCCGCGCGCACGACGGCGCGTCGTTTGCGGGCGACGTCGCTGCCCGCGTCGGGATCGCGCCGCGGGTGCTGTCCGGCGTGGAAGAGGCGACCTACTCGTTCCTCGGCGCGACGGCGTCGCGCGCCGACCCGAGCCGCAAATCCGGCGTTCGTAACAAGGGCGATGACGATGCCGCCGACGCCGTCGGTGTGCTCGACGTCGGCGGCGGCAGCACGGAGCTCGCCGTCGACGTTCCGTCGCGCGCACGCGCGCATGGGCGCGTGGAGCGCACGTTGTCGCTCGAGGTCGGCGCGGTGAGGTTGGCCGAGCGCCGGCCGGCGCTGCTCGGCGCGCGCGCTCTCGACGCGCCCGAACGGAGCGAGCTGGAGGTCGAAGCCCGCGCCGACGCGGCCGAGGTGCTCGCACCGTTTGCGCGCGAGCGCGGCTTCGAGGAGCTGATCGCCGTCGGCGGGACCGTCTTCACCGCGGCGCTGGTGCTCAACGCCGGCGCCAGCGACGGGACGACGATGACCGCCGCGCAGCGCGCGGCGATGATCGACGATTTGCTGTCGCGCGACCTCGCCTCGCGCAAAGCGATCCCGCACATCCGCCCGCAGCGCGCCGACATCTTGCCCGCCGGCCTCATCGTCGTCGACGAAGCGTGCCGGCTTCTAGCCATCGACACGATCACGATCAGCGAAGCCGACCTACTCCTCGGCTATTTGACGTCACCGGCCTTCCGCGCCCGGACGCTCGCACCGCAAACGTAGCTGCGGCGTCCCCGGCAGCGCAGGGCCAAAGCGGTAGGGCGCGCTCGAGCGCAGAAAGCCCGTCGCGGGATGATGGTGGAATCGGTAGACACAGCAGACTTGGATTCTGAGCCGGCCGGACGGAAACGCCGGTCGGGATGCGCTCAAAGTCGGTGAACTCGCCGCGGTACGCCGCACGACAACGCCGAGCCAAGCGGGAAGCCGCGTAACGTCTAGCGCGCGACCCGAAGGTGTAGAGACTGGACGGGCGCGGCCTACACTCGAACGGCGATGCGGTATCGCCGCCGAGCACGGTCAAGGCACAGTCCGGACCACGAACGGAACCGTTCCGGCGGCGAAAGCCGAAGTGGTGCGAAAATCTGCAGCTTCCGAAAGGAGCGTCCGGGTTCGAGCCCCGGTCATCCCACGTTCGTCAGCCGCCTTCTTTCATTGCGGCTTGGAGGGTGCGGATGCGATCGGCATCGAGCGTGCTGCGGCAGGTGCTCTGCTCGGTGGGCATGATGCTGCCGCCGGCGAAGCGCGCGGCCGTGGCCTTGCACTCGGCGTCGCGATAGGCGGCCCAGGCGCGCTCGGCGGCTCGTACCAGCGGCTTGTCCGACGCCTCCACGTGGGCGACCAGCGCCGCGTATGCTCGCTGCTCGCGGGCGTCGTCGGCTTTGGCGGCTTGCGCGGTGCAGGCGTTCATGGCGAGCTGCGTCGGCGCGTGCGAGCACGACACGGCGGTTGCGAGAACGATCGTCATCAGCATCGTACGGGGCTTCGGTGTGACGGGCGAAGTCTCATATCCGGATGCGACCGCGCCGATCAACCGACCACGGACGCGGCGCGGCCGGAACCCGCCGCGTCCGAAGTGCCTTTAGGCGTGTTGGACGCTTCCGAGCGAAGCGGTTCTTTCGGCGACATAGCCAAGCGGTAAGGCAGGGGTCTGCAAAGCCCCGATCGCGGCGTTCGACTCCCGCTGTCGCCTCCAAGAATTCTGGGAATTGCCCGCGTGCAGGCACCCGGCCGAAACTTCCGGCCGGGTGCGCTGCGTTCAGATTGCGTCGAGCGGGAAGGCCTCCCGGCGCGCCGTGGAGGACCGAGACCGAGAAGCCGTGGCGGGCCGGGCGTCGAAGGGACGCCGGTCGCACGCCGCGGCGCCTCGGTGGGCTAGGCGGACCGGAAACCGCACACCACGCCCGCGCGAGAAACGACAGCATCGTCGGCGTGGCTTCCCACCGCCGAATCCTCTCCTCGTCATCGAAGGTGCCGCGCGGGTGTTCCGGATCCGGCAAAGCACGTCCTGACGCGAAAGCCGTACACGCACAGCATGATCCGCCGACTTCTGCCAATCCTGATCCCGGCCGCCGCCTTCATCGCCGCGGTCGGCGTGCATCCTGACGGCGTCGCCGCCAAGGGGACGCCCGCGGTTGCCGCGACGCCGACGCCGACCCCGACTCCGTCACCGACCGCGACGCCGGAGCCGCTCGACAAGGCGATCCCGCGGCTCGAGGCGCGCATCAAGGCGGATCCGACCGACAAGCAGTCGGCCAGCGACCTGGCCGGCGACTACCTGCAGATCAACCGGCCCGACCTCGCGCTGCCGCTGACGCAGAAGCTGCTCGCGAACGGGCAGAAGACGGCGCAGACCTACTACTTCGACGGCCTCGCCCAGTCGGGCGTCGGGCACGAGAAAGAGGCGCTGGCCGACTTCGAGCAAGCCGCCAACCTCGAGCCGACCAATCCCGGCGTGCTCGGGACGCTGACCAGCGTGTACCTGCGCCAGAACCGCCCGCAAGACGCCGAGCGGATCGCCAAGCGCGCGGTGACGTTCAACAAGAACGACAAGAACGCGTACATCGCGTACGGCCAGGTGCTGGCAGCCGAAGGGAAGTTCGACGAAGCGCGCGAGCAGCTCGAGAACGCGGTGAAGGTCGATCCGAAGGACGTCCGCCCGATTCTCATCGAGGCGCAGACCTATCAGTCGCAGCAGGCGATGGCGCTCGCCGGCGGCCTGTACGAGCGCGCGCTCACGATCGATCCGAACAACGTCGAGGCGCTGGTCGGAAAGGGTCGCCTGGCCGCCGCCGATCACAACGTCAAAGAAGCGATCGCGACGTACGAGAAGCTCTACACGCTGCAGACCGATCCGGTCGACAGAGTCGCGGTGATCGATCAGGAAGCGATCGTCTACGCGAACGAGAAGATGGACGGCGACGCGACCGCCGCATACCAGCGCGCGATCACCCAGTTCCCCAACGTCCTGTCGGCGCATACGCAGTACGGCGACTACCTGCTGAGCAAGAACGACAAGGCCGGTGCGGAGCGGGAGTTCATCGCCGGCGCCGGCCCCAACCGCGACCAGCTCGATGCGCTGGCACGTCTGGGCCAGCTCTACGCGGGCGAGAATCAGTTCCCCAAGGCGATCGACCAGTTCAAACGCGTGAGCGAGCTGGCGCCCAACGATCCGCGCTCGCACCTGCTGCTCGGCGCGACCTACTCGGCCAACAAGCAGTTCAGCTTGGCGGTGACCGAGTTCAAGGCGTCCTACTCGCTGCAGCACACGCCCGACGCGCTGATGGGCCTCGGCCAGGCCGACTTGCAGACGCACAACTACACGGAGTGCGCGCAGGTCTACGACGCGCTCGACAAGGGCGCTCCCGACCTCTCGCGCCAGAATCCGACGATCCTGTTCGGCTTGGGCCAGTGCTACTCGGGCGCCCGGCAGCCCGACAAGGCCAAGGCCGCGTACGTCAAGCTGCTCGGCTACGTGAAGCCCGGCTCGCAGGCGGCGAATCAGGTCAAGTCGCTGATCGCGGCGATCGACCGCGAGCAGAAGCCGGCACCCAAGAAGCCGGCGAGCACCACGACCAAGAACTGACGTCGATGCTCGTCGCGTACGACGACAGCCTGACCGAACATCTGCGCGGCGTCCCGCATCCCGAGAATCCCGATCGGGTGCGGGTCGTCGCCGACGAGCTGCGCCGGCGCGGTATGCTCGGCGAGCGCGTCGACACGCGGGTCGCGCGGCCCGACGAGCTGGCGCGCATCCACCCGCCCACGTACATCGAGCTGGTCCGCCGGACGTGCGACCTGCTCGAGCGCAACCAAGTCACCGACCTCATCACCGGCGACACGATGGTCGACGCGGGCTCGTACGAAGGTGCGGCGCGCGCCGCGGGCGCGACGCTGGTCGCGCTCGAAGCGGCGGTCGACGGCCGGCGCGGCGCCTTCGCGCTGGTGCGGCCGCCGGGTCACCACGCCGAGCCGGCGCGCGGGATGGGCTTCTGCGTGTTCAACAACGCGGCGATCGCGGCGCGCACCTACGCGCAGGCCGAGGGCAAGCGCGTCTTGATTCTCGACTTCGACTATCACCACGGCAACGGCAGCCAGGCCGTGGTCGGGGGCGGCGTCTCCTACGCCGGCACGCACGCCGATCCGGCGTATCCCGGTACCGGCGATCCGCGCGACAACCGCGTCGCGCCGGGGGGCGCGCTGGTCAACGTTCCGATCGACGCGCGCGGGATCCCCACCGAAGGGTTCGTCGGCATCCACACGCGGATGCTGCGCGCGCTCGCCGAGCGCGTGCGGCCGCAGCTGATCGTCGTCAGCGCCGGCTACGACGTCGTCGCGGGCGATCCGGTCGGCGATCTGGGCGTCGATCCGTCGTTCGCGCGGCAGATGGGCCGGCTGATCCGCGAGATCGCCGAGGAGTACTGCGACGGCCGCGCACTGTTCGTGCTCGAAGGCGGCTACGATCCGGCGATGGTCGCGACGTGCGTCGCCGACACGATCGAGGGTTTCGAAGAGCGCGCCGAGGTCGAGCGAACCGAGATCGCGGCGATCCCGGCCGCGCAGCGCGCGCTGGTGCGCGAGGTCGAGAGCTCGGCCGCGAGCGCTTCGCGATGAGCCCGCGCGTCACCGGAATCGTGATCCTGGTCCTGCGGGTCGTGCTGGGCGCGATCTTTCTGGTCGCCGGCATCGCGAAGATCGGCCACGGGATCGAGTTCGCCACCGAGATCGCGGCGTTTCGGCTGGTGCCGCAGCCGCTGATCGCGCCGATGGCGCTCGGCCTGCCGTTCCTCGAAATCTTGCTCGGCGGCTACCTCGTGCTGGGGTTGTTCACCCGCGTCTCGGCCTGGGTCGCCGCCGCGATGCTGCTGGCGTTCGACGGCGCGATCGCGTCGGCGGTCGTGCGCGGCCTGACCGTGTCGTGCGGCTGCTTCGGGCCCAACGACAAGACCACCACCTCGTGGGGCGAGGTCGCGCGCGACGCGATCTTCGTCCTGCTCGCCGTCGTCGTCGCGCTCCGTCCGCCGGGGACGCTCGCGCTCGACCGCAGAATCGGAAACGCACCATGAGCCGCGCCGTCTCCCGCAAGTCGCCGCCCGACCGCCGCAAGCTGATCGGCATCATCACCGTCGCGGTGATCGTCGTCGGCGCAATCGTCGTCGTCGGGCTGTACTCGCGGCCCAACAACGTCATCCCGCAGTCGGCGACCAAGGCCGTCGGCTCGGCGAACCTCAAGGTGGGTCAGACCGCGCCTGAGTTCACCGCGCAGACCAACGCCGGAACGTTCGACCTGAGCTCGGTGCAAACGCCGGTGCTGCTCGAAGTGTTCGCGACCTGGTGCCCGCATTGCCAGCACGAAACGGTCATCCTGAACGACCTGGCGACGAAGTATCAGGGCAAGGTCGCGATCGTCGCGGTCAGCGGGAGCGCGCAGGACATGACCGGCCAAGGTGCCGAGTCGCAGTCCGACGTCAACACCTTCGGCGCGACCTTCAACGTGCGCTATCCGATCGCGTACGATCCCGACCTCAAGGTCGCGAGCCTCTACCTCAAGACCGGGTTCCCGACGATCGTGGTGATCGGTGCGGACAAGAAGATCGCTTGGACGGGCGACGGTGAAGTGCAGGAAGCAACGCTCGCCAAGGCGCTCAACGGCGCGCTGGCTGCGCAACCGTCGAACGCCGGCAAGACCTAGGGAGGCTCCCTAGCTTTCCGCTCTGCGGTCGCGATCTAACCGGCTGCTCACGACTTCGTAACCGTCCTCTCAGAACTCCGGATGTACGCTTGCGTAGTAGGGGGTACGTAACTACACACGCGTCGTTCGGACGCAGAAGAGGACTCATCTTGTTCAGCACTCGTCTCGTTGCCGCCGCGGCTCTCGCGGTCGGCCTGGCCGCACCGGTCGCTGCGCTCGCGCAGACGCCGCCCGCGCCTGCGCCGCCCGCCGGCGCCGCGGCGCACTCCCATCACCACCACCGCGGCGCGATGCGCGCGGCCCTCGGCAAGCTCAACTTGAGCGCCGCCCAGAAGTCGCAGCTCGACACGCTGTTCGCGCAGGCGCGCCAACAGCGCGTCGCCAACCGCAACGCCGATCCGGCGACGCGGCGCGCCGCGGCGAAGCAGTTCCGCTCGAAGGTCGACGGAATCCTCAGTCCGGCCCAGCGCGCGCAGTTCCGCGTCGCGCTTCGCACGGAGCGGGCGCAGCATCGGCACCAGCACGCGATGCACCAGCCGGCCCCGGGTACGACGCCGAGTTAGACCTCAGGCCACGACGTCGCGCTCGAGTGCGGTCCGGACCGCACCGACGAGCGCGGGGTCGTGCGTGACCAATCCCCACTCGACCTGACGGGCGCCCCTACCGGCGGCGCCCGTCGCGTTGCCGGACCCGATCCAGGCCGCGTTGCCGGCGAGCGCGAGCTTCTCGTTCGTCCCGCCGGCGCGCACGACGACGCCGTCGCGCGCGAGCTCGCGCATCGTACCGCGCTCGGCGTGCGAGTGGCGGCGTACGCGTCCGACGACCAGCGTCGTCGGCTCGCCGGCCAGCGCGCGCCGGCGGAGCGCCTCGATCAGCGGTGAGCCGCGCAGCCGTTCGGTCTCGACGACGACCGGTGTGTCGCCCGCCCCGTCGACCAGGTCCAGCTCGCGCCGCAGCGCATCGTCCTTGCGCAGGGCCAGGAACGCGTCGGAGTGCGGCGGCGCGCCGTGCACGGCGTCGCGCACGTTCGTCACGTCGTCCGGATCGTCGTCCGCGACGACCAGTTCCGGCCCGTGCGCGGTCCAGTTGCGGTCGTCGAGGTAGGCGACGCCGTCGCACACGACCGCCTTGAGGTGAAAGGGCGCGCGCTCGCTGGGCAAGAGCGTCACCTCCGCGCCGGCTTTCTCGAGCAGCCGCGCGGCTTGCCGGTTGTCGCGTTTGCCGGCCGGATTCCGGTACGGATCGGCTTGCAGCGTGACCGTCACGTGCGCGCCGCGCGCCGCCGCGCCGGCCAGCGCGTCGCGCATCGGACCGGGCGGCAACAGATACGCTCCGAACGCGACGTCGCGCGACACGCCGATTCGCGCCACGGCGTCCGCAACAGACGACAACGATACTCCCACACCCACCCATCACGCCGACCGCGCCTCAACGCAACCCCGCGAGCGAAAATAGAAGAATCCCTCGTCCTCGCCGCAGGCACGCGCGTTGCTCGTAGGCTTCGCCCGAAGGGCGACGGATTCGCGCAGAGCGCGAATCCTGCAAGGCTACGGGATGACGGAGATGCCGATGCGGACCAGTTCTTTGAGGTCGAGGTCGCCGACCAGGGTGAATGCCAGTCCTTGTTCGCGCCAGGCCAGCAGCAGCGTCGGACCGTCGCGCACGTATTGTGCTTCGTGGTTCTCGAACGACGTCGCCTGCGGCTTGAGCGCGCCGAAGTCGGCGACGCGATCGGTGGCGTTTTCGAACAGCGAGAGCGTACGGACGCCGTCGGAATAGATCAAGTGCAGGTTGCGCACGTTCTTGACGGCCGCGACCTCGGAACCGACCAGCGAGAATCCTTCGGGCAGATACTTGGGCGTGATCGGCCGAAAGCCGGCGTCGGGGATCGCGCCGGGCGCCATCTGCGGCTCCTTGTAGGACCGGCCGCGCACCTTTTGGTACCCGGCCGGCACGGACGCGGTGAAGATCGCATCGGGGATCCCGTTGGTGTAGCGGATGTCGTCGAAGCGCGTCCGCCACGCCAGCGAACCGTCGCTGTGGTAGGCTTCCTTCGCCAGCACGACGTGCGTCTGCGTGTCGAGCCACAGCCGCATCGCGCGCTCGCCGGTATAACGGCTCACCAGGTCGACCACGTCGGTCTTGCGGTTGGCGACGTCGTCGGAGGTGCTGCGCACGGCGCGATAGTTGCTGTCGAGCAGCGCGATGTCGTCGACGACCGCGACCGGATCGACCGCCGCGCGGTTCTCGCTGACGACGACGCGCTTGGTGGCCGGGTCGACGTTCCACGACATCGCGCCGCGGCTGATCACGAACTGGCCGTAGAGCACCTGCGGCGCCAGGTACGTGCGCCGCGTCTCGTCGGGAGCGCGGTGCTCGATCTTCGAGACGACCGCCGTCGCGCGGGTCGTGCCGCTGCGGATCGACGACATCTGGCCGACGAACGAGACGTGCTTCGGCGCCGCCGCCGCGGCGACGATCAGCGGCCGGGCGTCCGAACCGGCCGCCGGCGACGGACTCGACACCGGCGCCGCAACCCCCGCTCCGGACAGCGCCGGCGCGAGGACGGCGAGCGCGAGCGCGAGACTAGATCGTCGTCGCGGGCGTGTCGTCGGAGAGGGTCGCGGCGTCGGCGGCATCGATGTACGAGTCGGCGGACGAAGTGCCGCGGTCCTGGGTGTCGGTCGTGTACACGGCCGGGGTCAAGCCCGGGCCGAACGGGTTCTGCTGCGCCTCGGCGTTGTGGACGTCGAGGAAGTACGCGGCGTCGACCGTCGGCGCGCTCTGCCGGCCGTGGATGATCGGAGGCAGGCCGAGGTAGCCCACCAACAGCACGATCGCGGCGACGGGGACCGCGACGCGCGGCGCCCAGCCGGCCGTCACCAGCTGCAGCCACGACGGCTTGTCCCGCCGCACCGCGTCCCACACGCGCGCCTTGATCAGCGAGGGGAACTCGAGCTCTTCGGCGCGCGCCGCCGTGCGCAGCGCTTCGCCGAGCGCCGCTTCTTCGTCGTAGAGCGCGGTGCAGGGCGCGCAGGTCTGGAGGTGCTCGAACACGGTTGCGTCGGTCGCCGGCGAGAGCGCGCCATGCAGATAGTCGATGAAGGTGTCGCGGTCGTAGTGGGTGCTCATCGTTGTTCCTGTTGCGCTCGAGTCACCAGCCGGCGAAGAAGAGCTCGGGCTCGGTGGAGGCGCGATCGGACCGTTCCGATCGAGCATCCCATGATGTCGGCGATTTCTTGGTAGCTGTACTCTTCGATGTCGGCGAGAACCACGACTTGGCGCTGTTCCGGCGAGAGCTGGGCCAGCGCCTTCGCCAGCGGCTCTCCCAGCTGTCCCGACACATAGTCTTCGATCGGATCGACGGCCAGCGGCCGTTGCCCACCGAACTCCTGTGGGGCGTTGTCCTCGGGGATCTCTTCTTGGAAACGTCCTTTTCGGCGTCTTAGTTCATCGCGATAGAGGTTCGTGACGATCCGGTAGACCCAGGACAGGAAGGAGGTGCCCGGCTGGAACGACCGCCAGGCCCGGTAGACGCGGATGAAGGCGTCTTGGGTCAGGTCGCGGGCGTCGGACTCGTTTCCGGTCAGCCGGTAGGCGAAGTTGTAGGTTGCCTTGCCGTACTGAGCCATCGCTTGTTCGAGAAACGCCGACGCCTCGGGCGTCGGCGCGTCGATCGGCTTGCGCGGCACCCCCATGGGGTCAGGGACCTACTTGCAGCTGTTCGCCGCCGCGATGATGACCTTCGACGCCGCGTCCTCGTAGCGGCTCGTCATGGCGCTGATGTCGCCGAGGTCGTGGTCGATCAGATGACCGTCGTGCAGGCCGTTCGGCGTCGCGTGCTGCGGATTGAACGCGTCCTGCTGATCGCGCAAGAACGGGCCGAGCGGGACCGGCGTCACCATCGCTCCGCCGCCCGGCGCGTAGTTGGGGTTGATCGCATTCTGCAGGTTTTGTTCCGAATCGCTGAGCTTGCCGAAGCGGCGCATCCGCTCGGTCTCCACGAAACCGCTCATCACGTCGAGCTGCGTCTTCTCGGCGGCCAAGATACCGGCCAGCGTCATCCGCAGGTCGTGCATCGTCTTGGCGTCCTCGGGCTTGGCGTTTGCGGGCGGGTCGAGCTCCGGCGCCTTGATCGCGTTCTCGAGCGCATCGACGTCCTTCACCATCCCGTCGACGGTGTGGTCCATCTGCATCAGATGCATGTCGCGCGCGTCTTCTGAGTCTTTGACGATGTAGTCGAACACCCGCAGGCGCAGCGTGCCGTAGGTGTGGTCGTTGCGCATCGCGGCCGCGACCGCCGGCGCGACCGCCTTGCGGATCGCCGTACAGACCGGCCGGCTGCGCGTCGTCCCGATCACCGGCAGCGCGGGCGGCGGCGAGATCGGGTTGAGGTTGAAGGGGTTGGTGGGCGCCGGCCGCGGCGCGGGCGCGGGCGTAGCGAGCGCCAGGACCAACGCACCGGCGACGGCGGCAGCAAGCTGAGCGAGCACGCCGGAGGCTTCGACGCCGCCGCCCCATCTACTTGGTGTTGAAGCGCAGCCCGACGTCGAACGTGCGCGGCGGCGCCCAGTGGTTGCCCTGCGCGTTCAGGTACGTCACCAGGTAGCGGTCGTTGAGCAGGTTGCGGATCCGGAAGGTCAGCGCCATCCCGCTGCCGAGCGCGAACCCTTTCTCCGCGTCGAAGGTCAAGTGCGGCGTCCGCTTGCACGGGCCGCCCGAGTTCGGGTCCGGGTACCCGCAGCTGATCCCGTCCGGATTGATCGCCGAGGACAGCCCGCTGCCGTACTCGGCGTCGACGCCGATCCAGCCGCCGCGCCGGTCGTTCGCGATCAGCCCCGAGGTCATGTCGACCCGCTGATCGTGATCGGCCGGCGTCCAGTCGTCGGGCTGACCGAAGCACGGCGCCAGCAACTGCGTCTCGCAGCCGCGGTTGACCGAGTACGTGTGCGTCAGCGACGCGTAGAAGCGGCCGGAGCGGGCCAAACCGAGCTGGTAGTACGCGGTCTGGGTCGCGATCCGTCCCTCGGCGTAGTTGATGTCCTGGTGCAGGTTGGTGACGCCGACCTGGGTGTCGTCGATGAGGTCGGTCGCGTTCTTCTGCATGACGCGCACGCCCAGGTCGCCGCGCCCGACGCCGAAGTGGCCGCCGATCTCGTAGGCCGAGTCGCGCTCCGGTTTGAGGTCGAACCGTGCGACCCGCGTCTGCAGCGGCAGGTCGAGCGTGTAGGCGGCCAGCGGCGAGACGTTCTCGAGCGAGAACGGCGTGAAGAAGCGGCCGAAGTACGCGTACACGCTGTCGCGCGCGCCGAAGAAGCGCGTGAGCTTGACGCGCGGGCTGACCTGACTGTACCCGACGCCGAACTGCGTCGACGAGACGAGGAACGTGTCGCCGCGCAGGCCGTAGTCGAGCTGCCAGCGCGTCCCCATCTTCCAGCTGTCCTGAAGGTAGAGCGCGGTCAGGTGCCCGAGGTTGGGCTCGTCGTCGAGCACCGTGTACGCCGCGCCCGGCGTCGCCGGGGTGAAGATCGGCGCGAGGAAGTTGCCGGGCTGCAGCGTGACCGCATAAGTCTTGGCGACGTGCGTTGCGTCGTACAGCCCGCCGAACGCGACGTCGTGCTTGGCGCTGCGGTTCTCGTAGTCGACGTTGCCGCCGGTGTCGATCGCCGTGCGGTCGCCGTCGAGCGAGAAGCCGCAGGACGCGTTGTTGTACGCGACCGCCCCGTTGGGAACTGGGTTCGTCACGACGCCGCGGACGACCGGGCCGGTGGACGTCAGCGCGTTCGCGCAGTCGGACGGTGCTCCGCCCGCGGTGAGGTTGAGCGCCTCGCCGTACGCGAAGTCGTTGGACGGATCGCCGAAGTCGCGGATCCGCGAGCGCTTGTACGACGGGCCGAACGAGATCGAGCCGTGGTCGCCGATCGGATGCCGGAACTGCAGTGCGGTGAACAGGTCCTCTTGCGTCTCGACGTCGTCGGTCGCCGCCGGCTCGCCGCCGTCGACGTCGTCGGGGATCTGGAACGTCTGGTACGAGCGGCTGGCGGTGAAGTTGAGGAAGTTCGGGCCGGCCGGCAGCGTGAAGCGCAGGAACTGGTTGGCGTCGCTGAAGCCGTTGTGCGGCGAGCCGAAGTTCGGCGGGTCGAGTCCGCGATCGCTCTGCTGGTCGCGCAGCGCAACGACCAGCGAACCTCTTCCGACGTTGGTGTGATAGCCCAGCGTGGAGTCGACGTCGGCGTACGAGCCGAGGTCGAGGTCGCCGATCAGACCCGGCGGCCCGGCGCCGTTGCGCGTGTTGATGTTGATCACCGACGCGAACCGCTCGCCGTACTGCGCCGGGTACGCGCCCTGCAGCGTCTCGACGAACGCGATGTCGTTGGGATCGAACTCGGTGCCGACCACGCGGTTGAGCTCCTGCGGGATCGCGACGCCGTCGACGACGTAGTTGATGTCGCCGTGGTCGCCATTGATGTGGACGACGCCGTTAGCGCCGCGCGCCGCGCCCGGCAGCTGGATCAGCAGGTCGGGCAGGCTGCCCGAAGCCGGCGAGCGCGCGAGCGCCTCGGCGTTGAGGTTGAGGTCGGTCCCCGAGCCGCGGACCGGCGGTCGCGCAGTGACCGAGGTGTGGCCGATCTCCTTGATCTTGGTCAGCGAGACGGTAATGCTCGCACCGGCGCTCGGCACGTCGACGCGCAGTGACGCGGTTCCGCCGGGCGCGGTGACGACGACGTCGTAGGTGCCGACCGGCACCGGGATCGCGAACGTCCCCTTGGCATCGGTCTTCGCGTGCAGGGTGAGGTTCGAGCCGCCGGCCGTGACGTCGGCGCCGGCGACGGGTTTGCCGTCGTCGGTGACCGTGCCCGACAGGGTGGTCGACGTTTGCGCGACCGCGCTCGAGGCGGACGCGACGCCGATGATGAGAATGAAGGCGAGCGCGCGGAGCGGCACGCCGGAAAAACGCCGAAACATGGTTTCCTTCGCTTACTGTGACGGTGAGGTAGGCCGCGCTAGGGGTCCGGCGCGGCGGCCGGTCAGCGAGCGAAGGGCGGTGGCGGACGGTTCGGGACGAAAAGCCGGTAGGGAACGGTCGCGGCGGCGAGCCGCGGGACTGCCGTGCGCAGCAGCGCGCGCGGGACCTCGGGCGCGGACGTCGCGACGACGAGTTGCTCGAGCAGCGCGATCACGCGATCGCGCGTCGCCCGGAAGACCAGCGCCGAGCACAGCAGCGCGACGAGCCCGCAGAGCAGGGTGAGCGCGAGCCGGTCGGGTTCGACCGACGCGCCTTCGGCGGCCATCAGGGCCACCGCGATGCCGCCCTGCAGCGCGAGGCCGAACAGCAACAGGGCGGGACGGGCGGGCCCCAGGCCGGCGCGGACCAGCGCCAGCCGGCGGCGGCGCTCGCGGGGCGAGCCGACCAGTCCGAGCGGCGCGGCGACTGCCGCCAGCAGGCCGAGGGCGACGGTCAGCTCGAGGACGTGCGCCGCCGAGTCCAGCACGAAGCCGCGGTCGCCGACCGCGTGGATCACGCCGTGGACCACCACGGCACAGGAGAACGTCAACGCGGCCCAGAGACCGAACGCCGCGAGACGCTGCGCGCGCATGTCCGCAACATTCAGGACGTGGGAAGGAGGCCCTCTCAGGGGGTTCTCAGCCTTCGGCCGGCCGCCCCGGCAGGGGGACTTGCCGCAACGATCCCGGCGCGCAGATGGGTATCGGAACACGCCGACAGGTCCCGCCGGTCGGCTGGTCCGAAGCATCGTCCCCCCAACCCGCACCCCCCGCCCGAGAGAGCCATGAACACCGCGCGTCCCCCCACCTTCGAGTCCGCCGACACGGTCAACCGGGTCGTCGCGCTGCTGAGCCGTTTTCCCGAGCTCCACAGCGTTCGCTCGAACCCGGCCGACGCGACGCTCACCCTCTCGTTCGCGGTCAGCGAGCGGCTCGACCGGGCGACGTCGCGCGTCGTGTCCGACCGCGTCGGAGAGCACGTGCGAGCCCTCCTCGATCTGCGCGGCGACGAGCCCGGCAAGGTCGCGCTGAGCTGCGACCGCGACGCGGCCGTGAGCTTCGTCCATGTCACCCGCGACGCGCGCTCGTTCACCCGCGAAGAGCTCGAGCTGCTGGTCGCGCTGTTCGCCGACCAGTTCGGTGACCGGCTCGTGCGCGACGGTGACGACGAGACGGCCGGCGACGATCCGATCGCGCGCGACGAGCAGGTCGAAGTCGCGCTCGACGCACTGCGCGATCCGACCCAGCGCCAGCGGCTGGTCGGGTTCCGCGAGGAGCAGCGCGTGCTCGTTTACTTCGTTCACGCTCGCAAACGTGCGAAAGCCAGGGCGCGATCGTAACACCGAGCACCGTCACCATCCTCGCGGTCGGTGACGTCATGGGCGCGCCGGGGCGCGAAGTCCTCAAGAAACATCTCGAGCTCGCCCGCGAGCAGCACCACGTCGACGCGGTGATCGCCAACGGTGAGAACGCCGCCGGCGGCTTCGGTTTGACGGTGCAGACCGCCGAGGAGATGTTCGGCGCCGGGGTCGACTTCATCACGTCCGGCAACCACATCTGGGACAAGCGCGAGTTCCGGCCGGCGCTCGACGAGAGCGACCGCATCTTGCGGCCGGCGAACTATCCGGCGGCGCTCCCCGGCCGCGGTTCCGGCACGCTGGCCGCCAACGGCGTCACGATCGGCGTCGTCAACCTGATGGGCCGCGTCTTCATGCCGCCGGTCGACGATCCGTTCCGCGCCGCGCGCGCGCTGGTCGACGAGCTGCGCGAGGTCACCAACGTGATCGTCGTCGACGTGCACGCCGAAGCGACCTCGGAGAAGATGGCGCTCGCCCGCTTTCTCGACGGTTCGGTCTCGTGGGTGTGGGGCACGCACACCCACGTCCAGACCAGCGACGAGCAAATCTTCGCCGGCGGGACCGCCTACCTCACCGACCTCGGGATGACCGGCCCGTCCGACGGCGTCATCGGGATGGAATCCGCAGCCGTCCTGGAGCGTTTCACCAACGCAGTATCCGAGCGCTTCGCCGTCCAGAAAACGGGTACACGTCAATTTTGCGCGGCAGTTGCGACCATCGACGTCGCCACCGGACATGCGCTCGACATCAAACGCATCAACCTTCGAGGCCTCGCATGATCGAGCCACAGAGGACGCCCTCGGCCAGCGTCCTCAAAGTGTCTGCTCACTCCAACCCCAACTCCGTCGCCGGTGCGCTCGCCGGCGTCATGCGCGAACAGCCCGCCGCCGAGCTCCAAGCGATCGGTGCCGGCGCGATCAATCAAGCCGTCAAAGCGATCGCGATCGCGCGGTCCTACCTGCGTGACGGCGGCGTCGATTTGATCTGCGTCCCCGAGTTCACCGACGTCGAGATCGACGGCAACGTGCGCACCGCTATCCGGCTGCTGGTCGAACGCCGGGGAGGCGCATCATAGTCGTCGACTTCCACTCGCATACGTCGCACAGCGACGGGACGCTCAGCCCGGCCGAGCTGGTCGCGCGGATGCGAGCCCGCGGCGTGACCTGGCTGTCGATCACCGACCACGACACGACCCGCGCCTACGCCGAGCTCGAGGCGGAGGGGCTGCGCGTCGTCCCCGGGATCGAGATCAACACGACCTGGGACGGCAACGAAGTGCACGTGCTCGGCTACCGCATCCCGACCGGTCCGTCGGCGCTGGCCGGCGCGATCGAGCGCAACCGCGCGCACCGGCGGTCGCGGATCGACACCATGGTCGCGGGCCTCAACGCGGCTGGTTATCCGGTGACGGTCGAGCAAGTGCTGGCCGAGTCCGGCAGCGCGCACGCGCTCGGGCGGCCGCACGTCGCCAAGGCGCTGGTGCGCCACGGCGTCGTCGCCGACGTGCAGTCGGCGTTCGACCAGTTGCTCTCGCGCGGCAAGCCCGGCTACGCGCCGTCGCACCACATCACGCCGCGCGAGGCGATCGAGCTGGTCCGCGCGGCCGGCGCCGTGCCGGTGCTGGCCCATCCCGGCCGGCTCAAGGACGAAGCGATCGTCGACGAACTCGCCGGCGCCGGTCTGGCCGGCCTCGAGGTGTTCTATCCGACCCACAGCACGCAGCAGGTCGCGCACTATCGCGCGCTGGCGGCGCGGTTGGGCTTGGTGATGACCGCCGGCTCGGACTTCCACGACCCGCGCTGGAACGCGCGCGGCGTCGGCATGGAGGTCGACGAGCCCGACATCCGGCCGTTCCTGGACCTCGTCGCCTAGCGTCCTTTGTATTAAGTCGTTGACACAAGGGCCCACTTTGTGTTAGATGATTGGTACAAAGAAAGGGGTGCCCCGATGCACGTCGAGCCGTGGATCCGTTGGTATATGGTTGCGTTCTTCGCGCTGTTCGGCATCTGGATGCTGCAGAAGCGATCGATGTGCGCGCGGGCCGGTGCGCTGATCGCGCAGCGCTGCGACGGGACGCCGTGGAGCACCCGGCTCGCGGCGGTCGTCGTGCGGCGCGAGGAGCTTGAAGATCTGCGCACGACGACGATAGCCACGACGGTCGGCGTCACGTCGCTGGTTCTCGCCGTGCTCGCCGCGCTGGCGCCGATTCCGGTCACGATGCTGTATCCCGTGCTTTGCGTCGTTCTCGCGCTGAGCGTGGCGATCGGGTACGAGCGACTGCGGCGCGCCGGCGGACCGCGAGTCGCGTCGCTGCGGGCGCGCGATCCGAACGCCGTCGTTCCGCCGTACGTTTATGCGTTGGTCGCGATCGGCGTCGTCTCGCCGCTGACCTTTCTGCCGGTTTCGCCGGACGCCGCGCTGATCGTGACGATCGCCGGATTGCTCGTTGCCGGCGTGGCGCGCGGCGTTGCAGCGTCGCCGGCGTTCGTTCCCGGCCAGGACGTCGCGGTCGAGCAGTACGTCGACGAGCGGCTTCGTGCCGTGCGGACGGTGAACCTGCTGAGCACGGCGGTCGCGCCGGCGTTCGTCTTCGCGTCGTTCACCGGGAACTTCGACTCGCCGCTGCACGCGAGCGCGGAGGCAGTCGCATTCGCCGCGTTCGCGGTGTGTCTAACCCTGCAGATCGTGTGGATGCGCCGCTCTCCGAACGCCGGCGAGATCGAGCGCTGGTCGCACTCCGGTGCGTGATGCGTTCGTGGCGGTGGACCCGAGCCTGGACGCGCCGCCGTACGCCCAGATCTTCGAGCAGGTGCGCGGCCTGATCCAAGGAGGCGAGCTCGCGCCCGGGACGGCGTTGCCGACGGTACGTCAGCTCGCGGGCGACCTCAACGTTGCGCCCAACACGGTCGCGCGCGCGTATGCCGACCTCCAGGCAGGCGGCTGGATCACCAGCGACGGGCGGCGGGGAACCCGCGTCACGCCGCGGCCGCCGACGACCGACCGGCGTGTGAGGAGCAAAGCGCTGCGCGACGCCGTCGCGACGTTCGTGAGCTCGCTCGCGCACCGCGGCTTTTCCGAGGCGGAGATCGCCGACGAGCTGCGGCGCGTCACGCCGGCGTAATCGCCCGGCCGAGCCCGTCGAGGACGACGGCGTTCGGCAGCTCCGCGAGCGCCGCGCCGGGTAATGAGATCTTCGAGCCGCGGATGCCGCTGCCGACGATCACGCGGTCGGCGGCCGCCACCGCCGCATCGACTAGGATCGGCCAGTCGGCCGGCAGCCCGATCGGGGTGATGCCGCCGAACTCCATCGCGCTGGCCGCCGTTGCGGCGTCCATTGCCGCGAACGAGATCTTGCTGGCGCCGAGATGTTTCTTGGCCAGGTTGTTGACGTCGGCGCGCGTCGTCGCGAGCACGACGCAGGCGGCGAACCAGCTGCGGCCTTCGCGGCGCGCGGCCAGGATCACGCAGTTCGCCGAGCGGTCGAGCGCGACACCGTAGCGCGCGCAGAACGCAGCCGTGTCGGCGAGCGCCGGATCGATCTCGGCGACCCAGCAGTCGCCGACGGCCGTGCGCCCGCTCCAGTCCGCGAACGCAGCGGCGACCGGCGCTGCGAGCAGATCGGCGCGCGCCGTCACCGGTTCGGCGGCCAGGGTTCCGATGTTCATGCTGGAACCTGTCGCGCCCGTGGTCGCCTCGGCCTCCACAACGCTGACATCTCAAGGAGCTGCGCACTCAATGACCGACGACGAAGTCAAACCATTTGTCGGCAAGCCCGTCCGCCTCACCCTCGACGACGGTCGTGTCCTCGCCGGCACGCTGCACCGCGACGACGGACACGGACACGGGCACGTCCACTACGCCGTCGTTTCGGCCGCCCTGCGCGAAGGCAGCGACAAGGTGCAGGAGTTGATCCACGGCGCCGACCGGATCACGGTGATCGAAGACGCCGCGGACGATCCGGCCGCCCAAGAATGATCGACGACCTCGGCCTGCTCGCGGCGCGCCTGGCGCTCGGGCTGTCGTTCGCGTCGCACGGCGCGCAGAAGGGCTTCGGCTGGTTCGAGGGGCCCGGGCCCGAGAAGGCCGCGGGTTATATGGAAAGCCTCGGCCTGCGGCCGGGCGATCAGTTCGCGGCCGCGGCGATTTGGAACGAGATCGGTTCGGGACTGCTGATCGCGCTCGGCTTGGGCGGGCCGCTCGGCCCGGCCGGCGTGATGTCTGGGATGATCGTCGCCGCCGAGACGGTGCACAAGAAGAACGGATTCTACGCCGGCAAGGGCGGGGTCGAGGTCAACCTGTTGTATACGCTCGGCGCGCTCGCGCTGGCCTCGTCCGGCTACGGCGCGCTCTCGTTCGACCGCGCGCTCGGATTGCACGCGACGCTGCGCCATCCGGTCGTCACGACGCTCGCGCTGGCGGGCGCGGTCGTGTCGGCGTACGCGATCCTCGGCCAGCGTGACATGTCGCCGCCCGACGGCACGCTCGCAACGCCGACGATCACCGGGGCACGGCAGAACGGCGCGGCGCCCGCCGCGGCTGAGAAACCCGCCGCGAGCTAAGGGAGCTTCGGCAGCAGACGCTCGAGCGTCTCGTGCGCGGTGGTGACGATCGCGACGAGGCGCTCGTCCTGTGCCTGCACGACCGCCGTGTCGTGCATGAAGCGATGGTTGATGCGCACGTTCGCGACGCTCGCGGCGAGCGCGGCGCGAAAGAAGTGCAGCGCGCACTCGACGTCGCTCACCAGATGTGCGTTGCCGAGTGCGTCCGCGCGTCGCGCGAGCGCGATCCCTTCCGCGCACATGCCGGCGACGACCAGCGGCGCTTCGGCGGCGCCGGCCAGCGAGCGCTGCAGCGTCATGGTGCGGACGGCCTTCTCGGCGTCGCTCCCCTTCGGCAACGCGCTCGCAGCGACGACGGCGCCGTAGGCGGACTCGTCGAGCGGGCGCGCGGCCGCGAACCGTTCGCGGAGCACGTCGGCGTCGGCGGCCAGCGCCTCGGCGTCGGCATGGACGGCCGCCAGCCGCCGGCTGCCGGCCGTGATGCGGGCCACCATCGCGCACAGCGCCGCGCCCATCGCTCCGACCAAAGTCGCGGCGCTGCCGCCGCCCGGCGTCGGTTCGGCCGACGCGAGCCGGTCGAGATACGCATCGATTCCGTTCACCACCGGGTCTACCAGGCAAGACCCGCCGGCGCCTCGCGGCGAAGAGGGTCAGGTCGCGCCGTTTGAGCTGGTTTCAACAAGCACGGTCGCTTCGAACCACAACCATCCGAAACCAGGAGAACGACCTTGCAAACTCTCGAGAAGACGCGCGGGGACGTGAAGGACCTGTCGCTCGCCGATGCCGGCAAATCGCGCATCGAGTGGGCTGCTACCTTCATGCCCGTCCTCGCCCAGATTCGCGACCGCTTCGCCAAGACGCGGCCGCTCGCCGGCGTCCGCATCGGCGCGTGCCTCCACGTCACCACCGAGACCGCGAACCTGATGCTGGCGCTCAAGGCCGGCGGCGCCGACATCGCGCTGTGCGCTTCGAACCCGCTCTCGACGCAGGATGACGTCGCGGCCGCGCTGTGCACGTACTTCGACGTCCCGACCTACGCGATCAAGGGTGAGGACGAGAAGACGTACTACAGCCACATCGAGTCGGTGATCGCGTCCCGGCCGCAGATGTCGATGGACGACGGCTGCGACCTCGTCACCACCATCTACACCAAGCACAACGCACTGCTCAAAGAGATGATCGGCGGCTGCGAGGAGACGACCACCGGCGTCATCCGGCTGCACGCGATGGAGAAAGACGGCGTGCTGCCGTACCCGGTGATCGCCGTCAACGACGCGCTCACCAAGCACATGTTCGACAACCGCTACGGCACCGGCCAGTCGACGATCGACGGCGTGATCCGCGCCACCAACGCGCTGATCGCCGGCTCGACGGTCGTCGTGGTCGGCTACGGCTGGTGCGGCCGTGGCGTCGCGTCGCGCGCCAAGGGACTCGGCGCGCACGTCGTCGTGACCGAGATTGATCCGCGCAAGGCGCTCGAGGCCAAGATGGACGGCTTCGAGGTGATGCCGATCGCCGCCGCCGCCAAGATCGGCCACGTGTTCATCACCGTCACCGGCAACTTCCACGTCATCGCGAAGGAGCACTTCGAGGTGATGCGCGACGGCGCGATCGTCTGCAACTCGGGCCACTTCAACGACGAGCTCGACCTCGACGCCCTCGAAGCGCTGTCGACCGAGAAGACGACGCCGCGCGAGTTCGTCGAGGCGTACCAGCTGCGCAACGGCCGCACGGTCCGCGTGCTCGGCCAGGGCCGGCTGATCAACCTCGCCGCCGGCGAAGGCCATCCGGCCGCGGTGATGGACATGTCGTTCGCCAACCAGGCGATGGCCGCGGCGCACCTGGCGCAGAACTACAAGACGCTCGAGAAGAAGGTCTACTCGGTTCCCGACCACATCGACGAAGAGGTCGCTGAGCTCAAACTGGCGGCGTTCGGGATCACGATCGACACGCCGACCCCCGAGCAGGTCAAGTACATGGCGTCGTGGAGCGAGGGCACCTGATGGCCTACCGCAGACTGTTCACCTCCGAGTCGGTCACCGAGGGTCATCCCGACAAGCTGGCCGACCAGATCTCCGACGCGGTGCTCGACGCGATCCTGGCCAAGGACCCGCAGGGGCGCGTCGCGTGCGAGACGTTCGCGATCACCGGTCAGATCCACATCGCCGGCGAGATCAGCACGAACACGTACGTCGACATCCCGAAGATCGTGCGCGACACGATCAAGGACATCGGTTACGACCGCTCCGCGATCGGCTTCGACTACGAGACCTGCGGCGTGTCGGTCTCGGTCGACGAGCAGTCGGCCGACATCGCGATGGGCGTCGACAAGTCGCTCGAGGTCAAGGAGTCCGGTGACCGCGATCCGTTCGAGCTGACCGGCGCCGGCGATCAAGGGATGATGTTCGGTTTCGCCTGCCGCGAGACGAAGTCGCTGATGCCGCTCCCGATCACGCTCGCGCACGACCTCAGCCGCGTGCTCTCGGCGAAGCGCAAGAGCGGTGCGATCAAGTACCTGCGTCCCGACGGCAAGTCGCAGGTCACCGTCGAGTACGACGGGCACAAGCCGGTGCGCATCGAGGCGGTGGTGATCTCGACCCAGCACGACGACGACATCCCGCTCGAGCTGATCCGCCGCGAAGTGACCGAGCAGATCATCGACGAGGTGCTGCCGCGCGGACTGTGCGACGACAAGCTCAAGGTTTTCGTGAACCCGACCGGACGGTTCGTGATCGGCGGACCGAAGGGCGACGCCGGTTTGACCGGGCGCAAGATCATCGCCGACACGTACGGCGGTATGGCGCGTCACGGCGGCGGCGCGTTCTCGGGCAAGGATCCGACCAAGGTCGACCGTTCAGCGGCGTACGCCGCGCGCTACGTCGCCAAGAACGTCGTCGCGGCGGGGCTGGCCGAGCGCTGCGAGATCCAGGTCGCGTACGCGATCGGCGTCGCGCACCCGGTCAGCGTGCTGGTCGAGACGTTCGGCACCGGCAAGGTCGACGAAGAGAAGATCGCGTCGCTGATCAAGGCGCACTTCGACCTGCGTCCGGCGGCGATCATCGCCAACCTCGACCTGCGCCGCCCGATCTACAAGCAGACCGCGGCGTACGGCCACTTTGGCCGGCCCGAGCTCGACCTACCGTGGGAGAAGCTCGACAAAGCCGAAGTGCTGCGCGCCGACTCGGGACTGCGCGGTGACGTCGATCGAGAGCTCGCACCGCTGACCGCCTGATCGCCGTCGTATCAACGAAAGCGAGCGTGTGACTGCCGTCACACGCTCGCTTTTTTGCGTGCCGCGGTTCCTCGCAGAAAGCATACACTCTGCGGACAGGGAGCAGAGTTACCCCCGAGAAGTGAGGGGGCACAAAGTCTTAGGACCTACTCCCCACGGCGCCGATAGGAAGTCGTTCGGCCGCCTGCTTCTCAGGGATGACTCTTCTTGCCGATCTCACCCTCCGACGTCTCTCGCCCGCTGCCGCCGTTCGACTCGATCCCCGAGACGCGGCGCGAGACCACCAGCGCAGGCCGCCTGCGCCTCGCTCCTCTCTTGCTGACGCTGTCGATCGCGGTCGTCGCCGGTTGTGCGTCGAACGCCGGCACCTTCGCATCCGGCAGCCATGCGTCGAACGTGCGCCGTGACGGCCAGAACATCTCGCGCGCGTTGCCGGGGACGGCGTCGCCGACGCCGGTTCCCGCCGGTTCGGCCGGCTGCGCGCCGGCCGGCCCAGGCCCCGCGGGGCTGCTCGGCGCTGCGACCTGCGGCGTCCTGAAGAACACGCTGCTCGGCGTCGGGAAGATTCCCGTCGGCGGGTTGACGCCGGCGCAGCTGCGTTCGGCCTACGGGCTCGGCTTTGCGGGCGGTAACGGCGTGCCGTCGGGACCGTCGATCGCGATCGTCGTCGCCTTCGACAGCGCGAGCGCGGAACAAGACCTCGCGACGTACCGCACGCAGTTCGGGCTGCCCGCCTGCACGACGCCCAACGGCTGCTTCCAGAAGATCATCGTGCCGCCGACGCCCGGTGACCCGCCGCCGGCGCCGCAACCGCCGAACTCGCCCGACGGCACGACATGGTCGGACGAACGCGCGCTCGACCTCGCGATGGCGTCGGCCGCCTGCCCGAGCTGCAAGCTGATCCTGGTCGAGGCCGCGGGCGAAGACCTCGACAGCCTGTCCGCCGCGGTCAACGTCGCCGCTACGCACCAGCCGGTCGCAATCGCCAATAGCTGGGGTGTCCCCGAAGGCGGCGGCAACGCGCCGAACATCGATTCCGGCGCGCAGTCCGCCTTCAACCACCCCGGTATCGCGATCACCGCGAGTGCCGGCGATCTCGGTGCGGGCGCGGTGCAGTTTCCCGCGTCGTCGCCGTACGTGACCTCGGTCGGCGGAACGACGCTGGCGTTGAACCTGCTCAGCGCGCGCGGCTGGACGGAGACCGCTTGGAACGGCACCGGCAACGGCTGCAGCATCGTGGTCGGTCAGCCGCCGTGGCAGAACGCCGGCGGACCGGCCTGCAACGGCCAGCGCAGCGTCCCCGACGTCTCGATGCTGGCCGATGTCAACGTCGGCGTCGCGGTGTACAATACGAACGACAACGGCTGGGTCGTGCTCGGCGGAACCAGCTTGGGAGCGCCGTTCATCGCCGGGCTGTACGCGGCCGCGAACGACTACGGGGCCGGCACGACCGGCGCGCCGTCGCTGTACGCCAACCTGTCGAGCCTCAACGTGGTGCCGGGGACAAACGGCAGCCCCAACGGCTTGACCGGGTTCTGACGGAGGCGCGGTGAGCTCGTCGCATCGCCGATTCGCTCGGCGCAACGCCGAATCGGTGCCGCGAACGTTCCCGCGCGACCGCCTGCACGCGCGTCTCGACGCGGCGCTGCGCGCGCCGGTCGCGCTGGTCGTCGGTGACGACGGCTTCGGAAAGAGCGCGCTGATCCGCGAGTACCTCGGTGCGCGCCGGATCGCGCATCTGCGCTGCAACGGTGCGCCCGAACACGCCGAGCCCGGCGAGCTCTTGCGCGCGCTGAGCGCCGCCTTCGGCCCGGTCGCGCCGTCGATGTCCCGCTCCTCGGGACCGGCGGCGCTGCAGCTCGAGCGCGGCAACGGCGAGAGCGTCGCGCTGGCCTGGGCGCGCGAACACCTCGACGGCGTCGACGCGACGATCGTGCTCGACGACCTCCACCACGCCGTCGCCGACGCGCGGTGCGCGTCGTTCCTGATCGCGCTGATCGACGCGACCGTGCCCCACTTGCGCTGGGTCATCGCCGTGCGCGACGCTGCCGCGCTACCGGTACCGCGCTGGCTGGCCGGCGGCTTGTGCGATCTGCCGATCGAGTCCGACGAGCTGCGCGTGCGCCCCGACGAGCTCATGGCGGCCTTCGCCGCCGCGCGCACGCCGATGTCGGCAGAGCGCGCCGCGTCCCTATGCGCGGCGACCGGCGGCTGGCCGCTGGGACTGCGTTTCGCGATCTCGAGCCGGCGCTGCGACGAGCTGCTCGCCGCCGACGCCGTGTACGATGGCTTGGTCGACGCCGCGCTGCGAAGCGCGCCGGCCGACGCGTCCGACTGCATCTTCGAGCTGGCCGCCGCCGGCCGTTTCGACGACGAGCTGATCGCCGCGCTGGAATGCGATCCGCCGCTGATCGCCGCGCTTGCCGAAGCCGAGCTGGTGCACGCGCTCGACGAACGCACCCACGCGTTTTCCGAACCGTGCCGCACGCGGCTGCTGGCGCGGCTCGACGAGCTGCCGCAGGCGCGGCGCGCGGCAATCTTCGACCGGGCCACGTCGGCGTTGACGCGCGTCGGACGCTGGCGCGAAGGACTCGCGCTGCGCATCCGCTCCGGCGACGAGGATGCGATCGCCGTCGCACTCGAACGGCGCGGCTTCGAAGCGCTCGACCGCGGTGAGGTGACTGCCGTCGCGCGCGCCGTGGAGGCGCTCGGCGACGCGACGCTGACGCACCACGCGACCGCGCTGGCCGTAAAGGCCGCGCTGGCCTCGCTCGACGCGAACCTCGACGTCTCCGAAGCCTGGTTTCGGATCGCGATCGAGGCGGCGCGCGAGGACGAGCGCCGCGAAATCGTTTTACGTTACGGCGTCGACTTGGTACGGCGCGGTCGCCCCGATGCGATCGAGCTGCTCGAAGCCGAAGCCGCGAAGACCGGGCGCTCCGATCCCGACGCCGATGCCGGGCTGTGGGCGCTCCTTGGAACCGCGTACGTCTCCGAACATCGGATCGACGATGCGCGCGACGCCGCACGCCGGGCGCAGGTGCAGCTGCCCGGCGTGCGCGACGACGCGCTGCGCGCGCGCGTACTGCACCAGTGTGCGTACGTCGCGCTCAACGACGGCGATCACGCCGCCGCGAAGTCACTGGCCGAACGCGCGCTGGCCCGCGCCGACGCCGCCTTTCTCTACGATCTCCAAGCGCGCGCGCTCAGCGTGCTGTTCAACGTCGCGATGCTGCAGGACGACGACGTCGCGGCGGCGCGGGCCGCGCTGTCGCGGCTCGAGGAAGCCGGCCGCAAAGCGGGCGGCGACGGACTGCGGCTGTACGCGCTGCTCAACGCCTACTCGATCGAGGTCGACGCCGGCAACGTCGCCGCGGTCGAACGGCTTCACGCGCAGCTCGACGAGATGCAGGTGCTGCTCACGCCGATGGTCAGCGAAGGGCTCTTGCCGGCCCAGGCGCTGCGCGCGGCGTGGGACGGCCGCTTCTCGCACGCCTATGAGATGCTCGAACCGGGCGCCGAGAAGCTGTTCGACGACGATCGGATAGCCTACCGGTGGGCAGAAGTCGCCGTCTACGCGGCGGCGGCGGGGAAAGCCGGCGAGGCGCGTCGTGGAATTGCACGTTCGCGCGACAGCCTCGTCCGGCTCTCCCTCGATCAGCCGCTCGCGATTCGATGTGCCGCGTACCTGGCGCTGGCGGAGAGCCTGCTCGGCGACGCTTACGCCGCGGACCGTGCGCTGGCGGCGTTGCGCGTGAGTGCCGTCAAGACGCCGGCGCGCATGCGCGCGCTCGTCGACGCGATCGCCGCCTTCCACGACTCGCGCAACGGCGGCTCGACGACGCCGCTGTGCCTGGCGGGCCGGCTCGACGAGCTCGAGCGGCTCGGCCTGGGCGGCGTCGCGCGCTTCATAGAACGCTTGCCCGCGGATCAGCTGAGCGCGCATGCAGCGGGCGCAGCCCGGGAGAAAGCATCATGATCTCGGCAGCGCTCAACGCGCGCGCGCCGCGGATCGTCGGCACGGCGATGAGCCGGCTTCAGCCGGCGGCCCGCACGGTCGGCGCCAAAGTCCTCGTCGCCCGGTTCGTCGACCGTTGCGCCGGCGCGGCGGGGAACGGGGACTGGAGCGGCGTCGCGGACTGGCTCGACGGCACCTGCGAGCGCTACGCCGAGGCGGTTGCGACCCACGACGCGATCGGCGCGGCGCTCGACGGCATCGCCGGCGCGCTCGACGCGATCGGCGGCGACGCGCGGCGCGCGTTCGACCGGGCTCGCGCGGACCTGTGGGCGGTCGCGACCAAACCGCGTCACGCGCGCGATGCCGTCGTACACGAAACGGTCGACGAGGTCGACATCATCATCGACGGGATGCTCACCCGGCTCGACCAGAGCGACGTGCTGACCGCCGAGCACTCGCGCGCGGTCGGCTCGTGGTGCGCGCGGCTCGCGAAGCGGATGGGCGCGTCGAAGGACGAGACGCTCAAGCTCTCGCGCGCCGGGCTGGTCCACGACATCGGCAAGGTCATGACGCCCAACGAGATCCTGGTCGCACCGCGCCGGCTGGACGACGAAGAGATGGCAGTGATGCGCCGCCACGCCGAGGAGGGCGAGCGCATCGTTCTCGAGGTGCCGCTGGTGACCAACCTCGCCCCGGCGGTGCGCAACCATCACGAACGGTTCGACGGCGCGGGCTACCCCGACGGCTTGAAGTGGGAGGCGATCCCGCAGCCCGCGCGGATCGTCGCGGTCGCCGACGCGTTCAACGCGATGATCGGCCGCCGTCCGTACCGGCCGCCGATGCCGCCGTCCCGCGCGCTCGATCAGCTCGTCCAAGGTCGCGGCTCGCAGTTCGACCCCGACGTGGTCGACGCAATGATCGACATCGTCGGAAGCAAACAGCAGTCTTTCTCAGTTAGCCTTTAGCCACCAAGGCGGGAGACCGCTTTGACAGCGCAAGGCGCAGGGGCCGCTTTGCCCCGAAAGGCGGCGCCGGCTTGGGCCGGCGTCCAGCGCGAAAGTGCCAAACCGCCGGACGATCCGAGCCGAACAGGGGCGCCGATCACTCCCGGCGGTCTTTGGATTCTCCAAGGGAACGCCTGTGCGGTGGGGCGCGTTACTCCAGCGACTCCCCCGCTGAGGTATTCGATGCTCCGCACATCTCTTCTCGCGCTCGCCGTCGCCGCGCTGGCCGCCGTGCCGCTCGCCGCCTCGGCGCAGTACAACGGCGGCGACACGCTGCTTCCCTCGCAGACGGTCGTGACCGGTACGCTCGAGCAGTCGATCAACAGCAAGTCGGCACAGGTCGGCGATCCGTTCGTCCTCGACGTCATTCCGCCGTTCCCCGGTGACGATCAGCGCTTCCAGGGCGCGAAGGTCTACGGGCACGTCGCCAACGTCCAGCGCGCCGCCAACACGCGCAAGGGCGCGGTGAACCTGGCGTTCGACCGCCTGACGCTGATGGACGGAACGACCGCGTCGCTGACCGGTCAGCTCCTCTCGCTCGACGCCAAGCAGAACGGCAACACCGCCGGACGCAGCATCGTCGGCGCCGTCGTCGGACAGATCATCGGCAACTACATCGGCAAGCACATCGGCACCGATATCGGCGGTGCGGTCGGCGCGATCGGCGGCGGCATCTACGCCGGCAATCTCGGCACGAACGTGACCGTCGGCCAAGGGACGACCGTCGCGCTCAAGACCACGACCCCCGCCATGATCCTGTCGCGCCGCCAGGCCGGCTACCCGAACCAGAACGGCTACAACCAGAACGGCGGCCCGTACCCCACCCCGTACCCGACGCCGTATCATTAGTGGGTTCGCGCTAGCCGCGCGAACTCTGCGCGGTCCTCGCCTCCTTGCGGGGCAGAGGGTTGCAGCGAGAGGCACCGCCCAGGCGGTGTCTTTTTCTTTTCCCGCGCGCTAGCGCAGGGTCTTTCCGATGCCGACCTCGCGGGCGCCGAGCCATGCCGCCATCGCGTGGAGCTGCTCGCGCAGCGCCGGATCGACGTCGCGCTTGCGCGCGCCGGGTTCGAGGTGCGTTGCGATGGCGCGCAGCACGCCGGCCTGACGGTCGTGCTTGAGGTCGACGCGGGCCACGAGCCGGTCGCCGAGCAGCAGCGGCAGCACGTAGTAGCCGTGAACGCGCTTGGGCTGCGGCACGTAGATCTCGAGGCGAAAGTCGAAATCGAACAGCTCGCGGTTGCGGCTGCGCTCCCAAACCAGCGAGTCGAACGGCGAGAGCAAAGCGCACGCGTCGACGGCGCGCGGGATCCGCGCGTCGCGGTGCAGATACCGGTCGCCGCGCAAACCGTGCACGCCGACCCGCCGCAACTCGCCGGCGTCGACCAGGTCGGCGACCGCGGCCCGCGTGCCGGCGACCGGCATCCGGAAGTAGTCGCGCAAGTCGCGCTCCGACGCGATCCCGCAAGCGCGCGCCGCGATGCGAACCAGTTCGCGGTGCGCGTCGGCGACCGGCGGCGTCGGCGCGTCGACGATCGCGCGCGGCAGGACGCGTTCGGGCAGGTCGTACACGCGCTCGAACCCGCGCCGGCGTGCGGTCGTGATCTCGCCGCCCCAGAACAGTGCCTCGAGCGCGATCTTGACGTCGCTCCAGCCCCACCACGAGCCCTTGCCGCGCGCGCCTTCGAAGTCGCCGGCCGCCATCGCGCCGCGCTCGGCGATCGTGGCGCGGATCCCCGCCAGCTTTGCAGGCTCGTCGCGCACCATCCGCTCGATCCGCTTCCAGCCGGCCTCGCCGCGGCGCGCCAGGTCCATGCGCCAGCGCATCAGCGGATGGAGCTCCACCGGGAGCAGCGATGCCTCGTGACCCCAGTACTCGAACAAGATGCGGTCGCGCCCGTACGCGGCGCGCTCGAGCAGCGCCGGCTCGTACGCGCCGAGTCGCGAGAACAGCGGCAGATAGTGCGACCGCACCAGCACGTTGACGCTGTCGATCTGGATCAGCCCGATCCGCGCCAGGACGCGCCGCAGCAGCCGCCGGTCGACGGCTCCGCGCGGCGGCGGGTCGGCGAACCCTTGCGCCGCCAGCGCGACGCGTCGCGCCTCGTCGACCGACAGGTCGGAGCGCACCGCTCCGGTTATTTCAGGCTGCGGAGGAACTGCGTGGCGCGCGTGAACGCGCCCGGCCGCGGGCCGCGGTCGGCGCGGCGCTGCGCGACGACGTGGTACGCCTGCAGCGTGTCCTCGTAGAACGCGTAGCTGCCGGTCCACAAGTACATCCACCAGATGCGGAAGATCCGCTCGCCCCACCTCGACACCACCGCGTCGCGGTTGGCCTCGAAGCGCTCGGCCCAGTGGCGCATCGTCAGATAGTAGTCGTGCGTCTCGTTCTTGGTCTCGACGACGTCGAGACCGTAGAACAGCAGCTCCTGCACGATGTCCTGCAGGCACAAGAACGAGTGCGCGCCCGGCCAGATGTAGCGGCGGGTGAAGTCGCTGGCGTCGTACTTCTCGATCGCCGCCGAGGCGTCGAGGTAGAGCCGTCCGCCCGGCCGCAGACAATCGTAGAGCCGGGCGCAGAACCGGCGATAGTACGGGATGTGCTCGATCACGCCGTAGATCACCACGCCGTCGTAGGGCTGCGCGGGCCGGTGGTCGAGGAAGTCCTCGAGCAGCACCGTGCATCCGTTCAAGCCCAGCCGCCGGTCGAGCGCGCTGATGTAGTTGAACGAGTCCTGCGCGAGCGTCAGCGACGTGACGTCGACGCCGCGCGGACCGCAGTACTCGTGCACGCCGCCCCAGCCGCCGCCGATGTCGAGCAGCCGCATCCCGGGCCGCAGCTGCAAACCGTTCCACATCGACTCGAGCTTGTGCTCCGCCGCCGCCTCGAGCGTTTCGTCATCGGCGCGGAAGAGGCACTGCGAGTAGAACCGGTACCGCGAGTCCATGAACGGCAAGTAGAAGTCGTCGCCCAGCGAGTAGTGCTGCGCGATCGCGCGCCGGTTGATCCAGGTGGCGGGCTTCGCGACGAGCTGCCACATCCAGGCCAGGAACAACCCCGCGTTGGCGTTGACGGCGAGCAGCTTGCGCACTTCCTGGAGCGCGAAGACGTCGCCCTCGATGTCGAACTCGCCCTCGATGAAGGCCGTGCCGAGCGCGTCTTCGGTCATCGGCCCGAGCAGCGGTTTGTCGCTGTGAAAGATGAGCTTGAACTGCGGCTCGCCCGGACCGAAGCGCAGCACCTGGCCCGAGGCCAGCTGCACGGCGCACGAGATCCCGCTGTCCGCCACCGCGCGTTCGATCAGCTCCGAAAGCTTGCCGGCGACCAGCGAACGGAGGCCGGAGGGCGCCGGCGCCGCAACGTCGCCGGCGGGCGCCTGATCGGTCGTTTGCACGCTGGCATCTACGGCGCACCGTGCGGCTTCGCCTACACCGCGCACGGGCCGCCACAGGGCTGCGCTCGGTCGCGCAGGAGCGCCCTTCGCGGTGCGATAGCAATCACGTTCGCGGGGGTAGAAGGAGCGCATGCGAACGTTCAAAGTCCTCACTGCCGCCGCGGCGATTGCAGCGCTCGCGAGCGGGACGGCGGCCGCGCAGCAGCAACCCAGCGACAACGGAACCAACGCCAACGGGCCGATCACGATCTTCAAGAACATGATGCCGGAGCCCGACGGCTTGGTCGTTCGGATCGATGGTCGCGAAGTCGATCATCTGCACATGGCGTCGTACGACGACATCACGACCACCGTGCGCCCCGGCGCGAACACGCTGACGGTGACGTGGAACGGGCCGATCCAGAAGCTGAACTTCAAAGTCGCGTACGCGCCGACGCGCAACAACTTCAAGAACGTCCTCGTCGTCCAATCGGACTCGTCGACCGACGCGACGCTGCGTCAGGCCGGATCGCGCACGCTCTCGTTCACGATTCCGGGCGGCAGCGGAACCTAGCCGCCGGCGCGTTTGACGCGCCGCCCGAGCCGTTCGAAATGGGCGACCACCTTCTCACGGTGGTCGCCTTGCAATTCCAACACCCCGCTCTTGGCGGTGCCGCCCGTTCCGCACAGCCGGCGCAGCTCCTTGCCGGCCGCGTCCAGCTCGGTCGGCGCGAGCCCGTGGACGAGCGTGACGGCGCTGTTGCGGCGTCGCTCCCGGGCGACGCGCAGGACGCCGTCGTCGGGCAGCGCCGGCCGACCCGGCTGCGCGCGGCGCACCGGTGCGGGCTTCGGCAGCGGCAGGCTGCCGTCGGTCGAGTAGACCAGCACGCGTTCGTCGGGCGACCGGCTCATCGTCGCACCTGTTTCGCGGCACGGCGGGCGGCCGCCCCGGTGCAACCGCGGCGGGCGAATGCGCGGTTCGGCGGTGGGTGACGACGGTGCTGCCGGCCGCTGCGCCGGACGTGGTCGAGGAGATTGCGGCGTTCGGCCGCTTCGCGGCGGCGCGCGGGTGGGTCCCCGCGACGTCGGGCAACTTCTCGCACCGCGTCGACGCCGCGCACGCCGCGGTGACGCGCAGCGGGATCGACAAGGGCGCGATCGGCCCCGGCGACGTCGCCGTGCTCGCGCTCGCCGAACCAATCCCGGCCGGCGTCTCGGCCGAGACGCCGATCCACCTCCGGCTGTACCGCGACGACCCGTCGATCGGCGCCGTCTTTCACATCCACTCGGTCGCCGCGACGGTGCTGTCGCGGCTCGACGAGCGCGCCGGCGCGGTCCGCACCGAAGGCTACGAGATGCACAAGGCGCTCGGCCTGACGACGCACGAAAGCGCCGTCGAGATCCCGGTGCTACCCAACGCCCAGGACACTGTCGCGCTGGCCGCCGAGGTCGCGCGCCGGATCGGCCGCCCGGCCGCCGTGCCGGGGTTTCTGCTCGCCGGTCACGGGCTGTACGCGTGGGGCGCGACGGCAGCCGATGCGCGCCGCCACGTCGAAGCCTTGGAGTTCCTGCTCGCCTGCCACCTCGAAGAACGGAGACTGCGATGAACGCGACGCTGACCTCGACGCTGCGCGTCTACGACGAAGCCGACGGTTCCCGCCCGCTCGTCGACACGACCGACCGTGCGGAGATCGCGCGTATTCTCGGCGATCAAGGAATCGTGTTCGAGAAGTGGGAGGCCGCCGCGCCGCTCGACGCGAGCTCCGATCAGGAGTCGATCCTGGCCGCCTATGCCGCCGACATCAACCGGCTCAAAGCAGCGTACGGCTACACGACGGCCGACGTGATTCGGGTGACGCCCGAAACGCCGAATCTGCCGGCGCTGCGCGCGAAGTTCCTCAACGAGCACACGCACAGCGAGGACGAGGTACGGTTCTTCGTCGAGGGCGACGCGTCGTTCTACCTGCGGCTGGGCGGCAAGGTCCACCAGATGATCTGCACGCGCGGCGACCTGCTCGGCGTGCCCGCGAACACGACGCACTGGTTCGACATGGGCCCGAGCCCGCGGTTCGCGGCGATCCGCCTGTTCGTCAACGCCGAAGGCTGGGTGGCGAACTTCACCGGCGACGACATCGCCGCGCGTTTCCCCAAGTACGAGTGACGGATCCCGGGACGCGCCCGCCGCAGCGGATCGTCGCGCGGGCGGTCCTGGTCGACATCGAGGGAACGACCAGCACGATCGCGTTCGTGCACGAGGTCTTGTTCCCGTACGCCGACGCGCAGCTCGACGCGTTCGTCGCCGCCCACCGCAACGATCCGCAGGTAGCCGGCGCGCTGCGGGCCGCGGCCGAGGAAGCCGGCGAACCGGCCGATGCCGACGACGCGACGGTGCTCGCGCACTTGCACCGCTGGATCGCCGAAGACCTGAAGGCGACGCCGCTCAAGACGCTGCAGGGGTTGATCTGGGCCGACGGCTACGCGCGCGGCGAGTTGCGCGCGCACGTCTATCCGGACGCCGCTGCCGGGTTGCGCCGCTGGCACGATGCGGGCCTGGCGCTGTACGTCTACTCGTCGGGCTCGATAGCAGCGCAGCGCGTGCTGTTCGCCAACAACAACGTCGGAGATCTGAGCGCGCTGTTTCGCGATAACTTCGACACGACGATCGGCCACAAGCGCGACGAACGTTCCTACACGCTGATCGCGCGAGCGATGCGAATCGCGCCCGAGGAGATCGTGTTCCTCAGCGACGTCGATGCCGAGCTCGACGCTGCCGCCGCAACCGGAATGCAGACCGTGCGGCTGCTGCGCCCCGCCGACACGCCGCCCGGCGCGACGACCACCCACGCCGCCGCCGCGTCGTTCGACGAGCTCGACATCAGCCTGCCGTCGTAACGCTCCCCGAGGCGCGGCTGGTCGCATCTGCGTTCGTGAGCGCTGCGCTCTTTAGCCCGTTCGGAAGCACCGAGCTCGTCAGCGGCGTTCGGCGCGGACCGTTCGAGAGAACAACAGGATCAGGGTGAAGGCGCAGTAGCCGACGGCGGAGATCAGTACCGTCATGCGGACGCCGATGTGGTCGCCGCACCAGCCGCCGAGGATCGCGCCCGGGAAGATTCCGAACAGCACGATCAGCCGCACGACGCCGAACGCGCGCCCGACCAGATCCTTCGGGATCACGCGCAGCCGCCATGACACGACGCTGGTGACGATGTAGCCCGACGCGATGCTCGACACGACCACGCCGCCGATGCCGACGGCGAGCACGTTCGTCCACGGCAGCGGCAGCCAGCCGATGCCGTCGATCAGGTACGCGACGATCAGCGCCGGGCCGACCGGCCAGTGTGTTCGCCCGGCGATGAACGCGCCGAGCGCCGCGCCCGCGGCGAAGCAGCCGAACGCGAAGCCGACGACCTGATCGCCGACCCCGAAGGTCTGCTTGTAGTACGGGATCAGCAGCACGAAGCCGAGCGTGCCGACGAAGTTGAACCCGCAGCTCGCGAGCGACAAGCGCAGCATCGCCTTCTCGCCGAACACGAAGCGCGCCCCGGCGGCGATGTCGGCGGCGATCTCGCGCCACGTCGGCAGCGGGCCCGGCACCTCCGGCCCGAACGTGCGAACCGACGCGATCGCGACTTGCGAGGTGAGGTACGTAACCGCGTTGACGATCAGCGCCGGCAGCGGGCCGACCAGCGCGAACAGGAGGCCGCCCAGCGGCGGCGCGATCAAGCCGACGCTCTGCTCGGTCGCCTGCAGCGCCGCGACGCCGCCCTTGGCCCGGTCGATGCCGAGCAGAAACGGAATCGACGGCGTCTGCGCGCCCAGGAAGATCGAGCCGCCGATCGCGAGCAGCAGCAGCCCCGTGTAGATCATCCACAGCGCCAGGTGACCCGTCGCGAACAGCACGACGAAGGCAGCCATGACGATGAACCGCACGGCGTCGCACACGATCATCAGCCGGCGGCGGTCGACCCGGTCGCCCAGCGACCCGGCGATCACGCTGACGAACGCGTAGGGTAGCAGCTCGAGTCCCCACGTCCAGCCGAGCGCCATCGACGAGCCGGTCAGGCGGAAGACGAGCAACGGGATGGCAAGCGTGCGCAGCCCGTCGCCCAGGTAGCTGAGCGCCTGACCCGCGTAAAATCGGCTGAATGAAGAGGAACGAAAGACGCTCGCCGGACGAGCGGTTACGGTAGCCATACGAGATTCCCAAGACGTGCGGAAGAGGAGGAAAAGCGATCTGCACGAGCCGCGCCGGGGCCGGCGCGGGGAATCTACGAAAGCATGGCAGCGGTATATTGGACGCCGGCCCGGTCGTTCTCCTGGCCCCCGGCTGCGACGAGGCCAAAGGGCCGCCGCTGCAACCGTTGAACCCCACGGGTCGGTTCGACCCCAGGAGCCGTTCCCGGATAGCTCAGTTGGTAGAGCAGCTGACTGTTAATCAGCGGGTCGTTGGTTCGAGTCCAACTCCGGGAGCTTCGAAAAACCGTGCTACGTCGCGGTTTTTCATTTTGTCCACGATGCTCGGAAGAGAATCGGCGATGAGTCACAAGGCGATTCACGCCAGCCGGCCGAGGCGCGCAGCCCATGAAGCCACGGCGCGCGCGGCCGAGTGACGGCTCGATCTTTCCGACCAGGGACGGAGGCTTTATCGCGGCGGTGTCGATCGGGGGACGGAAGGACCGACGCTACGGTCCGCGTCACTGCGATACGCAGGATGAGGCGCGCGATCACTCTGCTCGACGAGCAAAGGTGAGCTTTCGGCGCAGAAAGCGGCCGGCGCGCGCCGCGTCATCGAGCGACCGGATCGCGTCATGGCCATGTTGCTCGAGCGCAGCGAAAGCGTCTGCTCAGCCGCGGCCTGTCCGCGTCGCACTGGGTCTTTCCCGGCGTAGACGGCGCGCCGCTCAACGCGCGCGCCCTCAACGGTGCCTTCGCCGTCGCGATCATGCGCGTCCACGCCGACATCCGCCGCGCGCGCGGCTCAGCGATCGGTCACACTGAGCCCGGCGACGGGTGGCCGGCGATCCGGTTTCATGACCTCCGCCACACGTGCGCGACGCTTCATCTGCTCGGCGGTACGCACCCGAAGGCCAGTCTCGCGGCTGCTCGGGAACGCATCGTCCGATCGCGCTCGACACCTTCTCGCACAGTCTGCCGAGCATCGAGCGCGACGCAGCAGATCGGTTCGACGCCGTCCTGTAGCCGCTGACCTTTGATCTGACGAGCCTCGTCGGCTGGGCCGGCGGGGCGTTTCGCATTTCCGGACTCGTGCGACGCTCGCGGGTTGAAGGGGTATCCTGGCGAACGGTTGCGTTAACCGGCACTTTGGTGCCTCACACCTCGGAAACCATAGGAAAGAGGCGGAAACATGCATCCACTCCTGGGGCTTCTCTTGGCGTTCGCCCTCGCGGTCGGCGTCGTTACCGCGTCGCACGGCGGGACGGCGGCGCACCATACGGTCGCGCCGATGGACTGCTGCACCACTACCGGCGGCGGAGGCGGCGACGTCGGGGGCGGTGGCCCTTCGTAGGTCCGTAGCGGTCAAGGCGGCGAAAGCCGGGCTAGGATGCGGAGGCGTCGTGAGAGCGGCGCCTTCGTTCTACCACATGGGGGTCGGCCACGGGACAGGCTGTACGCGCTCGCGCGGGATCGCGGGCAACGTTTTCCGACGCCATGCGCGCCTGGTTCGCAGGCAAGTTCGAGCGCTGCCTCGAGCTGTGCGATGCCGTCCGCGACCTCGACGCCGATCGGCGTTCGCAGCTCGCTCTGCTTCGCGCCCGCGCGCTGCTGAGGCTCGGGCGGCCGGCTGACGCGCAGCGCGTCGTGGGCGACGCCTTCGTCGCGCACGGAACACTCGACGCTTCGCTCACGGCGCAGCTGCTGCTCGGCGCCGCGGAGATCCGGCTCGGGGAAGCTGATCAGGGTCTCGCGCGGCTCGATGCAGCTGCCGCGGCGGCCGGCGGTGCGCATCCGACGATTCGCTCGGAGATCGCGCTCAACCGCGGTCTCGCACACTACGCGCGACGGGACCACGTCGCGGCAGAACAAGCGCTACGAGAGGTCGCTCCCGAGAGCGACATCATCCACGCGCGCGCGCTCGAGTACCGGGGCTGGATCGCGACGGCCGAGGGCGACCACGACGCCGCGACGGCTCTGTTCGTCAGCGCAATCGCACGGCTCGACACGTGCCGGCAGCAGGACCGCTTCTTGGCGGCGAACGTTCTTCAGGCGCTCTCGTACCTCGCCGTAGAGCGATTCGATGCGGCAGCGTGGTCGTTCATCGAAGAGCGAGCTGAACGCATCGACTGGACTGCAGACGGCCTCGCCGTCCCGCGGTATTGGATCGCAATGTCGGGTGCGCTCGCTTACGAATCCGCCGGCGACGTGCTGCGGGCGTTCAAGTTCGCGCGAGAGGCCGAGCAGCTCGCGCCGAGCGACGCCTTTCGCGCTCACGCCCTGTGCCGTCGCGCCGCGATCGCGCGGCGAGTAGGCGAAGTCTTCACGCCGGCCGATCTGCTCGCCCAGGCGCGCGAGCTGCTGGAGATGGTCGCGCCCGAAACGCTGCGCGGCGACGAGCGCACCGTGCCGCTGGTACTGGCCGAAGAACTCGCGAACGCCGGCGACGTCGAAGGCGCGTGGAGATTCCGCCGCATGTATGAGTCGCTAGAACCGATGGAGCGCGTCGCCGCGATGAGCGCCGACCCGCGCACGACCGCGTACGAGCGAATGGTCGACGCCGCGATCGCCGACGCCGCCGGCGAGAGGCCAGTCGCGCGGCGCGCGTTCGGTGACGCGCTGCGGCGCTTTCACGAGCTCGGTTACACACGCCGGGCCGTCGCGTGCGCGTTGCGACTCGCCGAGATCACCGGTCACGATCGTCTCTACCGCTACGTGGTCGACAATACTGTGAACGTGTCGCCGCACTTTTGGGCGCGCCGGATGATGGGCCGACGCGCGCGGTTCTTCAGCGACCCGATCGTTTCGAAACTGACATCGACGCAGCGCGAAGTACTGGACCTTATCTTGCATGCCTGCTCGAACGCGCAGATTGCGCGCGCCCGCGACCGCTCGCTCAACACGATCAAGCACACCGTCTCGGAACTGCTCAAGGCCTTCGGCGTGCGCACCCGGGCGGAGCTTCAAGTGGAGGCCGTGCGGCGGCACCTCGGCGCCATGCTCGACAAGGACGGCTAATCCTCGCGGCAGACACCAGCACTTTGGTGCCGTAGACATCGAGCGCTTCTCGCGCTCGAAATGACTCTATGGCTCAGCTCGGGTTCTAGTTAGCCGACAGCGTCTCGGTCGCGCTCATGGCGATCGCGGCGGACTCGCGCGCGGGCGCGTCGCGTCCAGGGCGAGCGGTACGGACGAGTGCCTCGGCGGTCAGCGCGTTCATATCTGCCGTAATCCCGCCGGGACGCAATCGGCTGCGACCTTCCGGTCAGTGCAGGACTCGAACGGCGAGTCCCGGCAATGCGACGTCCGCCGTGGTGACGCCGGCCGCGGGTGCAAGCGGGATCGTCACGACGCGGTAGCCGTTTGCCTGTGGACCCTCGAGCAGGACTTCGCAGGCGCAGGACGCCGATGTGTGCGATGCGCTCAGCGCGGCGACGATCGCGCGCATCCCAACGATGGGGACGGCGACGGCGTGCGTGAATCGCAACGTCGCGTGCGCGTAGTCCGGTTCGCCGTTGACGTTCGGGATGTGCGTGAGCTCGACGGCGCGACCGTCCGGCATCGGACGTTCGTGCTTGAGGAGATCGGTGATCCACCGCAGGTGGCCGCGGTCGAGCAGAACGGCGTGCGCACCCGGCGATACCAGTCGCTCGGCACGAAGTGCGTCGTCGGGACGCCCACCGAGAACGATGACCTGCCAGCCGAGAGCTTCGTTCGCGGTGATGCTTTGCGCCGGCGTCGTCCCTCGCATCGCGGCTTCGATTCGCGCGCGGCGAGCGGAGTCGAGCGACGGTACGAGCACCGTCTCGGCGCCGGCCGTCCAACGGTCGACCGGCTGGAACGCCGGCGGCGTGCCGGCGCCGGGGAGCGACGGTGTGCCGGTGGCGACCGCCGACGTGTCGACGATCGAGAACCCCGCGTTGAAGCCGTTGCGCCCGGAGTACTGGATCATGATGAACGAGGGCCGGTCCGCCGGAGAATACGCGATGCGTTGGATGCGCGCGTCTGCCGGTAGCCCGACGGGGAGGGTCACGGGAAACGTCGCGTGGGCGACGGCGGCGCGGACTTGTGTCGCCGTCGGGTAGCCGACCATCGCAAACGACTCGACCGCGACGGCTGCTTTCGAACCCGAAAGCCAGACCCGTACGCCGTCGGTGAGTTTCGCCGCGAACCCCGTCTGCATCCCGACCGCCGCGAGCACGAGGCCGCCGGCAACGGCGAAGAGTCGTGCCCGCGATCGCACGGTGGCGGCGCGCGCGCGGCTGCGGATGCGGTCCGCGGGATAGTCAGGGACCGGAAGCGTCGCCCGTGCCAGTCGAGCGCGGGTCGTGAAATCAGATTGCATGCGAAGTAGCCTCCAAAGCTTCGGGACGAACGTCGGAATAGTCGCCGAGCAGCGCGCGCAGCCGGCCGCGTCCACGAGCCAGGCGTGAACGCACGGTCGCGTGTCGGATCCCCAACGCGGCGGCGATCTGCTCGCCCGACAGATCGTCGAAGTAGAACAGCACGATCACAACGCGCAGCTCGGGCGACAGCTGCGCCAGCGCGCGCCAAACGTCGAGCGCGATCGTTGCGTCGGCCGACGCGTACGGCGATGCGCTCAGCGTCTCGCGTGTGCGGCTTCGCCGCCGGACGCGCGAGGTCGCGCGGACGACGATCCTATACAGCCAAGCGTCGAACGCCGCGGCGTCGCGCAGACCATGCACCTTGCGATAGACCAGAACGCAGGCGTCCTGGGCGGCGTCCTGGGCGAGATTCCAGTCGCCCAGCAGCGTCGCGGCGAGCCGAAAGCACGGCGGCCAGATCGCGGCGACCAGCCGCTCTACCGCCGCATCGTCGCCACCGACCGCCGCCGCGATCGCCTCGGGCGGCGCCCAGCGGTCCATCACGCCCCAGTTTCCGATTGCGGCATCACCACCTAGAGAGGCGCCGAGCGGTGCAGAATGTTCCCTCCGTCTCCCTAGGCCGTGCGGCCGGTCGGCCTCGCGCTCGCGGCCGTCGTGCGGTGAAGGGCGACTTCGCGCGCGCGCCCAAGCGCCCGGGATGCGTTCGCTGATCGTCGTTCCGCTGCTGCTCGCGCTGGTCGGCGTCGCGCCCGCGCCGATGACGATCTGGACCTGCAGCGGCGGGATTCGCAGCTACGAGCTGGTCGAGGTCGCGTCGTACGACCTGACGTTGCGCAACACGGCCGCGAAGGCCGCCGACGAGGCGCGCGTGAGCGTGCGTTATGGCCGGCACGACAAGCGCGCGGCGTTCGACGTCAAGACCGACTTCCCGCCGGGCGTCGACGTCAAGCAGCACGTGCGACGCACCGTGAGCGGCGGGCTGTACTCGTTCGTTTCCGATCAGAACGACTGCCGCATCGACTACGTGCACTACACCGACGGCACCAGCTGGAGCCGTCCGGAGAACTGACATGGCTGACGTCTCGGAGCGCAAGAAAGCCTCGGACTTCCCGCAGGGACTGCTCGACCTGCTCCAACTCTACGTCCACGGCGAGATCGACCGCGCCGCGTTCCTCAAGCGGGCGGGAACGTACGCCGCCGGCGGCGTCACCGCAACCGCGCTGCTCGAGATGCTCAAGCCGAACTACGCCTGGGCGCAGCAGATCGCGAAGGACGATCCGCGCATCCGCACCCAGCGGGTCACGGTCGCGTCGCCGCAGGGCAACGGTTCGATCAATGGATACCTCGTTCGCCCGGCCGACGCGACGAAACGGTATCCGGCGATCATCGTGATCCACGAGAACCGCGGGCTCACCCCCTATATCGAAGACGTCGCGCGGCGGCTGGGAACGTCGGGGTACGTCGCGCTCGCGCCCGACGGGCTGACCTCGGTCGGCGGTTATCCCGGCAACGACGAGAGCGGCGCCGAGCTGTTCGCCAAAGTCGACCGTACCAAGATGTTCGAGGATTTCGTCGCGGCGGCGAACTGGCTCGCAACGCAGCCGGGCACGACCGGCAAGCTCGGTGCGATCGGATTCTGCTTCGGCGGCGGGATCGTCAACGCTCTGGCGGTGCGGCTGCCCAAACTCGCGGCGGTCGTGTCGTTCTACGGTGCGCCGCCGCCGGCCGCGGACGTGCCGAAGATCAAGGCCGCGATTCTGGTACATCAGGCCGCGCTCGACACTCGCCTCGCGTCGACCTGGCCGACCTACGACGCCGAGCTGACCGCGGCCCACGTCACCCACGCCGGCTACGTCTATGCCGGCGCGAACCACGGCTTCCACAACGACACGACGCCGCGTTACGACGAAGCCGCCGCCAAGCTCGCCTGGCAGCGCTCGCTGGACTGGTTCAAGACCTACCTTCAGTAGCGCGCTGGCGGCCGGCCGCCGCTGCTAGCTCAAGACCTCGAGCACTTGGGACAGCGCGCGGCGCGCCTCTTGCGCGGCGCGGCCCCAGCTCTGGCGTCCGGACAGCTCGCTGTGGCCGAACGCGATTCGGCCGTAGCGCTTGCGCACGACTTCGATCGGTGCCGGCTGCGCGGCGGTGCCGAAATAGAAGCCCGGCTGCGGCGCGATGTAGGCGTGTCCCCACCGGTTGAGCACGATCCCGGCGACGTCGCGCCGCGCGTCGAAACCGGCGTCGCCGAACAGCGTCTGCAGCTGGCTGCGGATCTGCCGCTCGTACTGCGCGTACGACGTCTCGAACATCCGCACGCGGCCACCGACGGTCTGCGGGCCGATCGGCACGCCGCTCTCCGGGAACCCGACGTACATCGTGAGCATCGCCGGCTTGTCCGGATCGAGCGGCGCCGATTCACCGCCGACGATCATCGGGCGCCGCAGGTTGACGAAGAAGCCGAAGCCCTCGAACCAGTGCGCGGCGGTGATGCCGAGCTTCGCGAACGGCCGCCAGTTGCGCACCGCGACGTTCGCCACCAGCATCGGCGCGTGGTGGAACTGCGCGTAGGCGGCGGCGTACGACGGCGGCAAGTCGCGCACGACGTGGCGTGCGATCCAGCCGCCCGCCGCGACGATCGCGGCGCGAGCGCGCACGCGCTGTAGCGCGCCGTCGGCCGCGTAGGTGACGTCGACCGCGCCGGCGTGCTCCGGATCGCCGTCGTGACGCACCGCGACGACCGTCGTGCCGAGCCGGATCCGCGTCGGTCCGGGCCGGTCGAGCGCGCCGAACGCGATCGGGCCGAACAGGACGTCGGCGAACGCGCGCGTCCCCGCGATCGCGGTCGGGATCAAGGCCTTCACCAGGTGCCGCAAGATCGCGGCGTTGCCGCCGGGGAACGAGAACACCGCGGTGCCGCCGCTGTCGCCCGGCCGTTCGACGGTTCCCGGCAGGCCGAGCAGCTTGGCGGCGTAGGCCGAGACGGCGTCGCTGCTGACCCCGAAGTCGCCGGCGGCGACGAGCGGGTCGGCGAGCCGGAACACCTCCTTCGACAAACCCAGCTCGCGGGTCAGCAGGTCGCCGTACGACATCGTGTCGAGCCAGCGGTCGGTCTGCGCTTCGTCGCCGCGTGTCAGCGGCGCCGCGCGGTGCTTGAACGCCAGCCACGCGCGCCGCGTTTGCGGCGAGATCGGCGCGCGCCGCAGATCGTCCGACCATGGATCGCGCACCCAGGCGCGCTTCGTCCCGAAGCCCGTGCCGTCGAAGAAGTATCCGATGCTGGCCGACGTCTCGTCCCAGAACATCGGATAGTAGTTGTCGCGCGCGAATCGGAGCTGCGGATCGGCGTTCGACGCCGGCGCGAAATCGAAGTCCCGCGGGAGGCCGATTTCATTCCACAAACCGACGACGTGGTGGTACGAGTTGTCGGGTGCGGGTACGACGGCGTCGTTCGAGCCCTGCGGTCCGGTCAACGTCACGCCGTCGACGGCGATCTGGTTCTGCTTCGCTTCGCCGCCGAAGACCGGGTGGTTGTCGAGCACCAAGCAGCGCGCGTTGGGGCGCGCCTTGCGGAACTCGTAGGCCGCGATGATTCCCGAGAACCCGCCGCCGACGATCACCAGGTCGTAGAGCTCGTCGACCGGCCGCGCCGACGGGATCGCGGCCTCGTAGTGGTGATCGCGCACGCCGTGCGCCGCGTTGACGACCGGCGCGGTATTCCCGTTCGAGCGCGCGTAGTCGCCGGTGCCGGCGTAGCCGGTCCAGGCGTCGCCCAAGCCCTGCGCCCGCGCGGGCGACGGCGCGCCCAGCAAGAGCGCGCCCGACCCGACCAGCGTCGTGCCGATGAAGTCGCGCCGGACGATCCCGCGGTCGAGTCCGAGCCGGCGGTCTTCGCGGTCCATGCCGCTCGTTTGCGCCCGCCGTTGCGCTCGACCTCGGCGTCGAGTATCCTTGGGGTTGGGATTGGGCCGTTTGGACAGTCCGGCCGGAGACGAGCATGACATTTGATCAATGGATCGACGCGGTCGACGGAACGGTGCGCAGCCGGCTCGGGCGAGAGGTCCGCACCGAAGAGCTGTCCTGGGACTCCGCGATGTGGGTAGGCAAGGGCGGCACGGTCGTGGCCGCGCTCCAAGACGACGAGACGACGGCGAAGTTCTCGTTCGACACCGGCGCCCCGCTGGCGCTGAGCGTGTCGCAGACGCCGCCCGAGCTGGCGGCGCGCGAGGTCATCGCGCGGCTCGACGCGCAATAAGCACAACCGCGGCCCCAACCGTTGTCCAGCTGCACGATGCGGGAGCGCGCGTTCGCCGGTAGGCTGAGCGCGCATGATCTCTGCGCACGCCGGTCCCGGCGGGCCCGATTCCTTCGGGCCGCTGATCGCCGCCTTCGGCGACCGGCTGGTGATCCGGCGTGAGCCGGGCCGCGTCGAGTGGTCGCTCGACGGCGCCGTCGTGTCGGTCGACGTCGATGCGGCCGGCCGCGCCGCGGCGCAGTTCGTCGCTCCGTCGTCGACCGATCTCGTATCGCGCCGGCCGTCGTCGGCGGTCTACGTGCGCGACCGCTCCGGGTACGCGCTGACCGCTGCGGGCTGCTCGCACATGGCCGACGACATGATCGCGTTCTTCTCCGGGACGCGCGAACCGCGCTTCACGTTCGTAGCCGCTCGCTAAGACGTAGCGGTCTGAGCAGTCGGTCCGGTTGCTAGGCGCCGGACGGCGCGCCGTCTCCGCACGAAGCGTAATGATACAGGGCGCGATCGATGAGCTCCCAGTCGGCCGGGCCGAGGTCGGCGGCTCGTTCGATCGATACCGGCTTTTCGGACATGAGGGCGTCTGCGAAGCCCGGCGGCCTATCGCTCGGCGGCCTCCCGGCTTCATCGATTTGGGATGGGTCGATCCGGTTCGTCTTGATGCGGCGCGCGAGATCTGCCGCGGCGTCGCGGTCGCTGGGGGTGGTCATCCGCGATTTGTCTCCGATCCTGGTCCCCCGCACCTGCTCGAGCTCAGGATCGGTCTCGAGCAAATTCCCCGGACGTGGCGGGCTCGGGAGGGCTCGACGACGCGACGGGTCGCCGGCCTCGCGCCCGCGCACCCGCGCGCCGGGTGCCGAGCACAAGCGCTTGGTGGGTTGGAAACCAGGAGATAACCGAGAGGAGAGACCCGGCGCCCGCGACGTCCCGCGGGCGCCGCATCGTCCCTTTCGGTGGCGCAAGCGCGACCGGCGGCCGACGACGGAGATTGACAAAAGTTGTTTCGCGTTGCAGCCCGAGGAGCGAGAGTCTTCGCAGCCGTCGCGGGTCGCGGAGGGAGACGCGACGGTGGCGCTAATATGGCGCCGGTACGCAGGAGATAGATTTGGCGCAACGGATCGTACCCAAGCCTGAAGTAGTGCGTTTCAAGGGAATGGGCCCAGGCTTTTGGGCGGTGACCGCGTTCTTGGGCGTTCTCAGCCTCATCAGCGCGTGGTACTTCCTGTTCGGTTCGATCGATTGGATGCTCCCGGGAGCTTCGCATCCTGTATCCGACCGCGCGTCCGATATCGACGGGCTGTTCAAGTTCATGGCCGTGTTCGGTAACGCGATCATGATCTACGTCGCGGGCTACGTGATCTATTTCGCGATCGTGTTCAGGGCCCGCCCGACCGACACGCCCGAGACGGTCGGCGTCCAGGTCCACGACTCGCCGAGGCTCGAGTTTTGGTGGACGGTGCTGCCGACGGTGCTGCTCGCGATCCTGACCGGGCTGAGCATCAACGTCTGGTACAAGATCCAATTCGGTACGGCGGCGCCGGCGCTGACGGCTGAGGTGATCGGCCATCAGTTCTATTTCGAGTATCGCTATCCAGGGCTCAAGACGTCGATCTTCTCGAAGACCGATCCGATGCATCTGCCGCTCGGCGTTCCGGTGCGGATTCTGATCACGTCGGCTGACGTGATCCACCAGTTCTGGGTGCCGGAGATCAGGCTCAAGCAAGCCGCCGTGCCGGGGTTGGTCCAGAATCTCAACTTCACACCGATGCAAGCCGGAACCTACGACATCGTCTGCTCCGAGTTCTGCGGTCCCGATCACAGCTTGATGCAGGGCAAGCTGATCATCGAGCCCGTCGCCGCCTTCAACAAGTGGCTCGACGGTGAGAAGAACGCCAAGGGAGCCGGCGGCGCGGTCGCCCTCACCGGCGGTGACGTCAACGCCGGCAAGGCGACCTTCGCACAAAAATGCTCCGCCTGCCATACGAATCCGCCGACGCCGTTCGATCAGAAACTGGTCGGGCCGGGCTTGCTGCACATCACCGACGACCCGGCCCATCCGAACCTGGTCGACGGTAAACCGCCGACGCCGGCGAACATCGCCGAGATCTTGGACAAAGGGTTCAACGGGCCGATCGGGTCGATGCCGAACCGCCAAGCCAACGGTCTGAGTGACAAAGACATCGCCAACCTCGTCGCCTATCTCGCTAGTCTCAAGTAGCGAAGCGCCGTAAGAGAGAACGCATGCACGCCGGAACGAGTACGACGCACGACACCCACGACGCTCACGATCACATCCATCCGCCGCCGGAAGGGTTCGTTCGCAAGTACGTCTTTTCACTCGATCACAAGGTGATCGGGTTCCAGTACTTCTTTACCGGCTTGTTCATCATGTTCATCGCCGGGTCGTTCGCCGAGCTCGTCCGCCTGCAGCTGACCAAGCCCGAAGGCGCGATCATGACCAACACGCAGTACAACGTGATGTTCACGATGCACGGCACGGCGATGGTCTGGATGGTGCTGATCCCGCTGGTGACCGGGGCGCTCGGCAACTTCGTGATGCCGCTCCAGATCGGGGCCCGCGACGTTGCGTTCCCGTGGCTGAACATGGTCAGCTTCTGGATCTTGCCGGTAGCGGCGCTCATCTTGTTCAGCTCGCTGCTGTTCGGCGGCCCGCACGCCGGCTGGACGGAGTACCCGCCGATCTCGCTGGCGGACGGAACGGCGGGCGCGCTGTGGTGCATGGCGATCTTCGTCATCGGTATCAGCTCAACGATGACCGGACTCAACTTCATGGTCACCATCATGAAGATGCGCGCGCCGGGAATGACCTGGACGCGGATGCCGCTGTTCACCTGGGCGACCTTCGCGACCGCGCTGATGAACATGATCGCGACCGTCGCGCTGTCGGCCGCGGTCGGTGCGCTCTTCCTCGAGCACGTCTTCAACGTGCCGTTCTACGACGCGGCCCGCGGCGGCAGTCCGGTGCTTTACGAACACATGTTCTGGTTCTATTCGCACCCGGCCGTCTACATCTTCATCTTGCCCGCGTTCGGCGTGATGTCGGAGATCCTCCCGACGTTCGCACGCAAGCCGATTTTCGGCTACAAGCTGATCGCGTTCTCGTCGATGGCGATCGCGATCCTCGGCTTCACCGTCTGGGCGCATCATATGTTCCCGAGCGGCCTGGCTCCCTGGCTGCAGCTGCCGTTCATGATCTTGACGTATGCGATCGGGATCCCGACCGGGATCAAGGTGTTCTCCTGGATGGCCACGCTCTGGGGCGGCCGGATCCACTTCAGCACCGCGATGCTGTATGCGCTCGGCTTCTTGCTGACGTTCACGTTCGGTGGGATTACCGGCATCTTCTTGGCGTCGGTCCCGGTCGATCTCCACGAGCACGGCACGTACTTCGTCGTCGGACACTTCCACTACGTCGTGGCCGGCGGCGCCGTGATGGGCTTCTTAGCGGCCATTCCATATTGGTACCCGAAGGCGACCGGCCGGATCTTGAACGAGCGCCTCGGGCACATCGGCTTCTGGCTGTTCTTCATCGGTCTCAACGGGACGTTCTTGCCGATGCACTGGCTGGGTCTCGAGGGAATGCCGCGCCGCTACGCTACGTACGCGTATTTCGCCAAGGCGTTCCCGGACGCGCAGTTCTGGAACCAGTTCGAGACGTTCTTCTCGTTCTTCATGATGGCGTCGATAGGACTGCTCGCGTTCAACGTGATCTGGAGCATCAAGCACGGCAAGGTGGCCGGCATCAACCCGTGGGGAGCGCGAACGCTGGAATGGACGATCAGCTCGCCGCCGCCGTACTACAACTTCAAGAAGATCCCCATCGTTTCCGGGCCCCCGTACGACTACGACAAGCCGCTACCGTACGCACACACCGACAACCAAATCGAGCCGTATCCCGAATACGGTCAGGTGACCATGCCGGTGCCGGCCGCGGCCGGAGCGTAGCGGGTGGCTGCAATGGTTGGGACCATCGACGGCCACGAGGCCGTCGCGGCGCGCTACCGCGACGTCGACCCGGTCTACGCCGAGACGCGCGATATCCGCCTGCTCGGGTTCATGTTCTTTCTCATCAGCGACTGCATCCTATTCTCGTCGTTCATCTTCGCCTACATTTACCTGCGCGTCTCGGCGCCGGCTTGGCCGCCGATCGTCGACGGTCACCAGCTCCCTTGGTTCGACACCAGTTTTGCCGCCTTCAACTCGATCGTGCTCTTCGGATCCGGCGTGACGATGCACTTCGCGCTCGAGAACTGGAAGCACCTCAACAAGGCGAAGTTCAACGGCTGGTTGATCGCCACCATCTTGCTCGGCATCGGCTTCCTCCTCGGTCAGGCGCACGAGTACTCAACGGTCGGCATCAGCTGGGCGGGCAGCACGATGGGAGCCTCGTTCTTCACGCTGACGGGGATGCACGGGTTCCACGTGTTCATCGGAGTCTGCTATCTGATCATCTTGGCGATTCAGGCGAATCGCGGAGTGTATACCGGTTCGAAGTACTTCGGGCTGACGGCCGGTACGCTGTACTGGCACTTCGTGGACGTGATCTGGGTGGCGCTCTTCGGTCTCTTCTATCTATGGTGAGCGAATGTCGGTAGTCTTGATCGAGCGCGGTGCCGCGCTGCTAGGTGCAATTCTCGTCGGGGTCACCGCGATCGTGCAGCTGAAGAACGACTGGACGGCGCGGGGCTTGGACGCCGGCGTCACGAAGCTCTTGCTCGGCCTCATGGCCGTCGGCTGCGTCTTGGCGCTGCTTGCGGCCGTCAACGTCTTAGGAGCACGCGGATGAGTCACGATCCGCACGGTGCGCCCGTGCAGTCAACCGGCACGATCACGATGGGCGTGAAGATGGCGGTTGCCGTCGGTGCCATGGTAGCGGTCATGCAAGGGCTGTTCGTCGAGCTGTCGTCGGGTTACGGCCACGTTTGGCCGGCGGCGAACTCGGCGACGATCCAGCTGCCGCCGTCGAGCCTCAATCGCTGACGGGCGTGCTCGCGGCGGCTGAGCGGCGTTCGTCGTCTCGCCGCGCGATACCGACTCCGAACGGCGCGATCTCGGCCGGGAGCACGCCGGTCGAGTGACCGTCGATCTTGTGGATTCCACCGTACCGGCTGAACTCGACCAGGACCGGCCACAGCTCCCGCCGGCCGATCGCGGCCGGCCACTCGCGTAGCGGCCACTCGCCGAGGGCCCGTTGATCGGCGTCGAGGACGGCGACGAAGAACGCCGGCGGGTTCTGTCGCGCGTCGCGGTACCGGACGTATCCGTCGACGGTGTAGATCGGCGCGAACGTCTCGATCACTGCGCGGGCCGACGGAACGATCAAGACGATCGCGTAGGCCAAGAACGTCAGCGCCGCACCGGCGAAGATCGGTGCCATCAGCACGGTCGTCTCGGCATGCCGCATCGCCATGCCCACCGGCAAGAGTGCGAAAAACACCGCGGCGATCAGCGGCTCGATCGCAATCGACAGACGACCGACGAAACCGCGAACCACGACCCGCCGCTCGGAGCGCGTCCATGCCCGGCGCGCTACGCCCGAGCCCTGCCACTCCTTCTCATCGCGGCGCATGACGGTCTCCCTTCCGGAGGTTCCGGCGGTAGTTCGACGGGTGACGGCGAAACCTCTGTCCTAGTGGGCTCGTGCGGTCGCCGACACGCAGCACGCTCGCTTGCGGGAGCCGGACGATGAGATTGAACAGACGCTTTGTACGGCTGGTGCTGTCCGGCGCGCTCGCGGCGCTCTTGATGACGCCCGAGGCGGCATGGGCGCACCCGCAGCGCGTGACCGGTGTCGTCGTGAGCTTGCTGACCGCCCGCCACGAAATCGTCGTGCGCGGCGACGTCGTCGGATCGAAGCCGGCAGTGACGACGCTGTACCGGCTCGCGCCGAAGGTAGCCGCCGCGCCGCCCCGCGCGGGCGACCGCATCGTCGGGCTGGTCGACGACGACACGGACGCGACGCTGATCGAAGATCTGCGCGTCGTGCCGCCCGTCGCGGCCCAGGTACCGAGCGCGGTACACGTCGTGCGCGCGCTGCAGATCGGCGATCGTCTGCCGTCCACGCTTTTCGTCGACCAACGCGGCCGTTCGTTCCGGTTCGCCGACTTCCAGGGCCGGTCGATCGTGCTCGCGTTCATCTACACGCGTTGTCGCGACCCCAAAGAGTGCCCGGCGATCTCGAGCAACTTTCGCGAGTTGCAGCAGCGACTTGCGAACGGGCCGTACCACCTCGTCGAGATGACGCTCGATCCTGACCACGACCAGCCGGCGATCCTCGCGCACTACGGTGCACTGTTCGGCGCCGACCCGAAACGCTGGACGTTCGGAACGGGTGATCCGGCGGCCGTGCTCGATTTCGACGCGCGCTTCGGGATCGATCCGTTCGCCGATTCACGGCTGGGGCTGATTCATACCGAGCGTACGGTGCTGATCGGACCGGACGGCAAGATCATCGACTTCATCGATCAGGCCGGCTGGAGTGCGGCCGACGTGACCGCGCGGCTCGAGGCGGGATCGGCGCCGACGAACCTGTTCGCGCGACTCGACTACGAGCTGTCGAAAGGATTCACGGCCGTTTGCGGCAACGGAGTCGCCGGTTTCTCCGGCCTGGAAGACCTCGCGATCGTGTTGGTCATCTTCGGTTCCGGCGCGTGGGTGCTGTCGCGCCTCGCCCGAAAGATCTTCGCGCAGCCGCGCGACGAGCGTCGGGGGGACTCGCCGGCGACCGGGCGCCGCGGCTAGCCCGGAACGGCGCTTGGCGAGGCCGCGCGCGCAACCGATGGCGCGTGGCCGATCTGCAGCGATGCGAGCACCGTCGCGACCACGAACGCGAGGAAGGTGGCGACCGCATTCACCGCGTGCGCCTCGCGCAGCGCCGTCGGCAGCAGCCAGACGACGTTGAGCACGCCCAGCGTGATCTGCACGACGACGAGTGCGAGCGCGACGCGCAGCGCCGTCGTCGCCTGCCGATGAGCGCGCGGCAGTGCGATTGCCGCGCCGACGGCGAAGAAGAACAAGATCACGGCCAGCACGCGGTGCGTCATCTGAAGGATCTGCGGACCCGTCTGACCGAGCGGTGCGGGACCACAGCCGGGTACTTCCGGACAGGCCAGACCGGCCCCGCTCGAGCTCACGTACGCGCCGGCGCACATCGTGGCGAACGCCCAGCCGGTCGCGATCAGCAACGGCGCCGTCGCGCGCCAGTCCGAGAACGCAGGCGCGGCGGTACCGGGCTCGTACGTCAAGGCGACGACTGCGAGCGCGACCAGAACGGCGAGCAAGAGCATCGCCGTTCCCCAGTGGAACATGACCGACAGGGGGCTGTTGGCGAGGAAGATCGTTGCGCCGCCGAGCGCCACTTGCAGCACGAAGATCGCGACCAGCGCGGCGAGCAGCGGGGTGAGCAGCGGGATGGCGGATCGCAGCCGCAGGCCGGTCACGACCAGCGCCGCGACGACGAACGTTTCGACGAAGGCGAGCAGACGGTGCGTCCACTCGAGCACGATGCCACCGTGCAGGATGGGAACGACGGCACCTCGGCACAGCGGCCAATCGGGGCAGGTCATCCCCGCCCCGTTGATGCGCGTCCAGCTGCCGAGCATCGCGAGCCCGAAAGCGACGACCGCACCGATGATGACGAGCGTGCGGAACGTTCTCACTGCCGTTCGTCCTTCACCGGTGCGGTCGAGAGTCGAGGAACGAGGTGGCGCCGAGAGCGCCGGCTAGTGCGCCTTGGGCGCGTAGAACTTGCACCAGCCCTTGGGCGAGATCGACCCTTTGACGATCTTGCACGCCCCGTTGGTCTTCATGGGGTTGCTCTTGGCCGGGATGTACAGCGCGCAGCCCGAGCACTGTTGGTTTCCCTTCGGATGATCCTGATAGGCGGCGGCCTTCGGATCGGTGGTGCCGGCGGCGCGGGCTTCGGCCTGCAGCGCGGCGAACGCGCCGATGGCGAGCGGCGCAACCGCCAGCTTCTGAATCATTCCGGACCGAGAAATCGTCGTTTCGTCGTCGTTCATGCGTCCCTCTCGAGCGGGCGAAGAAGTGCGTTTCCGGGCGCGCCGCCCGGTTCTTCGGCGGCTTCGGCGAAGCGGCCGCGTTTTCCGGTCGAACGCGTCTTTTTTCCATCGGATTTCAGCGGTTCGCGGCGGCCCGGGCGAGCTCGGCGTTCCGCGACGCGAGCGTCGCGGTGAGGGCCGCTGCGACCACCGCGAGCGCGGCGAAGATCGCGTAGGCGATCCGGTAGCCGGCGACCGCGTCGCCGTGCGATCCGGCGACGCCGCCGCCGAGCGAACCGCCGACGATCTGCCCGATGATCAGGAAGATCGACAGCAAACCGACCGCGCTCGCGCGCTGCTCGGGACCGACGCGGCTGGTGACGATGTACCGCGTCGGCGCGCCGAGCAGCGCGCCGAATCCGGTGCCGGCGACGAGCATCGCCAGCAGCGTCGTCACGAGATCGCGCAATCCGAACGCGAAGATCAGCAGACCGGCGGCGGTCAGTGCGGTTCCGGCGGCGAGCACGGCGCGGCTGCCGACGCGGTCGAGCGCGCGCCCCGAGATCGGGATCACCGCGACGAAGCAGAAGGCGCCGAACGCGGCCACCGCGCCGGCCGCCGCGTACGACAGGTGCTGCGCGGCGACGAGCGCCGCCGGGATGAAGAACAGCGAGCCTTCGAGCGCGCCGATCAGCACTTCGAGCGCGTACGTCGCGACGAGCTGACGGTCGCGCAGGTACGCCGGCGGGATCACCGGCTGTTCCGCGCGCCGCTCGACGGCCGCGAACGCCGCGAACGCCAGCCCGCCCACGGCGACCATCGTCCATGCGAGCGCGGCATTCGTCGTCCCGGAGATGGCGTACACTCGCGTGAGCAGGCACATCGCGGCGAGCAGCCCGACGGCGAGCGTGACGATCCCCGCGACGTCGAGCGCGCCGCGCGCGCGCACCGCCTTGGCGGGAACGTGGATGCGGGCCATGACGATCACCGCGGCCGCCAGCGGCAGGTTCGGCGCGAAGACCCAGTGCCACGAGATGAAGTGCGTGATCAATCCCCCGACCGCCGGGCCGATCACTGCCGCGAGCCCCCAGGTGGCTGCGACGAGGCCGAGCGCGCTGCCGCGCCGCTCGGGTGGAACGCGATCGGCGATCGCCGCGGTCGCGACCGGAAAGATCCCGCCGGCGCCGGCCGCCTGGATCGCGCGCGCGACGAGAAAGACCGCGAACGACGGCGCGGCGATCGCCAGCGCGCTTCCGCACGCGAACACCGCCACGCACGCGACGTAGACCGGCCGCCGGCCGTAGCTGTCGGCGAGCTTGGTCGCGATCGGGATCGAGACGACGTTCGCCAGCAAGTACAAGGTGAACACCCAGGCGAGGTCGCGCGGACCCACGCCGAACGTCGCGCCGAGCGCCGGCAGCGCGGGCGAGAGCACGCCGAGGTCGAGCGCGCCTGCGAAGACGCCGACGCCGAGCGTCACCAGCAGCGGAAACGTCGAACGATCGAGCCGATGACCGGCGACCGTTGCTTCGCCGGCCGTCATCGCTCCCGCGTCAGACGACGTGCGGGAACCGGACGACGCGATCGACCACCATCGCCGCGCACATCAGCGCCAGGTACAGCAGCGAGTACTTGAACAGCACGCGCGCGTAGCGCTTGGACGGGTCGCCGCCGATCTTCCACGCGTCCCACAAGAAGACGGCGCCGAGGATCAGCGCGCAGCCGCCGTAGCACGGGCCGAGCACGTGGAGCGGGAAGAAGGCGAACGAGACCGCGACGAGGACCAGCGAGTAGACCATGATCTCGCGCTTGGTGCGCGGGATGCCCTTCACATTGGGCAGCATCGGGATCCCGGCCTTGTCGTAGTCGATGTTCGTCATGAGCGAGAGCGCCCAGAAATGCGGCGGCGTCCACAAGAAGATCAGCGCGAACAGCGCGAACGCCGGCGAGCCGAGCTGGCCGGTCACCGCCGCCCAGCCGACCAGCGGCGGCACCGCGCCGGCCGCGCCGCCGATGACGATGTTGAGCGGCGTGACGCGCTTGAGCCACATCGTGTAGATCACGACGTAGTAGACGTTGCCGGCCAGCGACAGCCAGGCGGCGAGCGGGTTCACCAACCCGTACAGCAGCGCGAAGCCGGCGATCTGAGCGCTCACCGCGAAAACGAGCGCGTCGCGGGCCGAGATCGCACCACGCGCGACCGGCCGCAGCTGCGTGCGCTTCATCAGACGATCGATGTCGCGATCCCACACGCAGTTGAACGCGCCGGCCGAACCGGCCGACAGCGCGCCGCCGAGCAGCGTCCACAGGGTGAGCAGCAGCGGAGGAACGCCGCGCGCCGCCATCGCCATCGCAGCCAGCGTCGTGACGAGCAACAGGAAGATGATCCGCGGCTTCGTCAGCTCGTAGTAGTCCTCGAGCGTCGCGCGCCAGCCGGCGGGTACCGACGGCGCTGCGGGCGCGCCTTCGACGCGCGACAAGGTCGATCTCATGGCGACCGTCCGCATTTCCGTCGCGAGCGCGAACCCTCCTCGGTGGGGGGTGGGGTTTGGTGCGTCATCAGCCGCTCCGCAACAGCGAGATGAGCGCCGGCGGCCGCCGCGCACGATCCGCCGCGCGCAGCGCGTTCGCCAGCATCGCTGCCCAACCGGTCAGGCCGGCGACTGCTCCGCACGCCAGCGCTCGCGGCACGGCGGCGAGCACCCCCGCGGCACCGAGCACGACCGCGGCTTGAAAGAGCGCGAAGGCCGACCAGCTCAGCGCCGGCACCAGCAGCTCGTCCGGGCGCGTCTCGTCCTCGTCGCCGCGGAACGCCGTCGCGATGAGGCGGATGCCGATGTGGTGGAGATGCCCGTTGACCATCTGTCCGACCCAGCCGATCAGCACGACGAAAACGCAGGCCGGCCACCACGGCAAGCCGCGCAGGCCGCCGATCAGCAAGCCGAACGCGGCGACCAGCCAGAGCGCGGCCGCGGCCAGGAACGCCTGCGGCGGCCGATGGCGGACGGTTGCGCGCAGTAAGACCGAAGCAAGGTCGGCGACGTAGACCGCGACCGCCACGCCGACCAGCGCGGCGCCGGTCCAGAGCGCCTCAGGCGAGTGCAGCGCGGAGCCCGCCGCCAAGCCGATCATGCCCAGGACCACGGCCGTCACCGCGACGATGTGTCGCCACGGATGGCGCGAGCGGTCCCCGGCGATCGGGTTCACCGTTCGCGCCGAGACGCCCATCACCAGCACGGTCAGCCAGCCGATCAGCCCGAGCTGGGCGTGAATCGGCGCGGCCACCAGCGGGAACGCCGCCGGCAAGCGCCCGTTCAGCGCCCAGGTGAAGGCGACGCCGAGTCCCGCCGCGAGCAGCAGAAACGTCAGCGTCTCGTAGAGCGCGCGCGCGATCGCGGCTTCGACCGTACCGAGCCGAAGCGCGGCGGCGAGCGTGAACGCGGCCGGGATCGCGTACCCGGCCAGTCCGACCGCGACCAGCGTTCCGCCGACCGGCAGCCAGCCCGGCGCGTTGCTGCAGAACGCGACGACGAGCGCCAGCACGCCGGCGGCGTACACCGTCAAGCTCGCGCGCGCGATCCGTTCGCCGCGCCACACGACGTCGGTGAACGCCGGGATCACGTGCACCAGAACCGAGAGCGCGGTCGTCGTGAGCCAGCCCAGCGCGACGAGGTGGACCCAGCCCAGCGCCGGCAGATCCTCATCGACGCGGCCGCGCAGCGCGAGCCAGAGCAGCACGAGCCACGACGCGCCGTGCGCGAGCTGTCCGAAGACGAGGCCTTGCGGCGGGATCCATCGCCCGGACCGCGCTGCCTCGGTCATCTTACTTGAAATATTCGGCGTTGACGGCCGTGTAGTGCTGCCACTTCGCCGGCACGTCGGCCTCGGCGTAGATGGCTTCGACCGGGCACGCAGAGACGCATGCGCCGCAGTCGATGCAGACGTCGGGGTCGATGTAGAGCTGCGGGTCGCTCTCCGCACCGTGGATGCAATCGACCGGGCAAACATCGACACACGACTTGTCTTTCGTGCCGACGCACGGTTCGGTGATCACGTAGGGCATGGTGAAGAGGGATCCTCGCGTCGCGCAGCCCAGCCAGCGTAACTCGGAGCGCGACGCGGCGACGTTGACTTTGGTCAATTACCGTTGAGGGCGATATCCTGCAGCTTTTCGCGATCGACCAGCGCGATGTGGCCTTTGAGGCGCCTGAGCGCGCCCGCGGTTTCGAGCTCGGCGACCGCGCGGGCGGCTACTTCCTTCGCCGTTCCGGCGATACCGGCGAGCTCGATCTGCGTCATGCGCACGAGCGGCTCGAGCGACGGCGAAAGTCCGGCGGTCGGCGGCGCGAACGGGAGGATCGCGGCGGCGACGCGTGCGATCGCCGGTTGCGCTACCCGGGCGGAGTAACCTTCGGCGAGCGCGCGAACGCGTTGCGCGCAGACCGTCGCGATGCGCCGCGCGAACGCGGCGTCGGCGTTCATTGCCGTGATGACGGCGCCGCGCGGGAGCAGCACGACGCGTGTCGGCGCGGCGGTGGCTACGAAGCGCGCGACGGTGCGGCCGCCGTCGAGCAGCTCGACGTTGCCGAACGTCTCGCCGGAGTACACGTCGAACAAGCGCAGGTCGCGACCGACGGGCGACCCCATGATCGCGGCGACGGTGCCGGTTCGAACGACGCCCAGATACGGCCAGTGCGCGTCCTGCTCGACGATCGGCGTGCCTTCCTCGTAGGCCCGTTCGATCGCGTACCGGGCGAGCGCGCTGCGCGTCTCGTCGCGGCCGTCGGCGAGCGCGGCGGTGCGCCGCAAGACGTCGTCGACCGTTTCCGGCCCCGGCGCCGGCGCGATGCGTTGGATGGCCGCTTCCCAGCGCCCGACGCCGAGGTGGCGCTGCGTCCAGACGAACCGGCCGCCGCACCAGCCGTCGAACTGCAGTCGCAGCGGCCGCGGTTCGTGGTCGGTCACCACGGTGAGCGACGCCCCGTCTTCCAAGGCGTCGAAACTCTCGCGAATGCGCGCGTGGCGCTCCCACGTCGGGAGGTGACGGACGTCGAGCCGCATTTCGTTCGTGGCGTTCGACGAGCGCCGCACCGTCTCCGCGGCCGGGGCGCCGCGAAATTCGCGCACAGAATGGTTCAGCCGCGGCGACCATGAAGCACGGCGCGTGCGACTCCTTCTCGTCGCAGCGATGCTGCTTGGGCTCGTGCGGACAGCGTCGGCCGGATCGCTGCCGGCCGCGGCGATTCCGTTCACGACCTACGGCAAGCCGTACTTCGTGCGGAACGACTTCCAGCCGAGCCTGCCGCGCTCGTACGTCGTGATCCGGTCCTGGAACGAGTTCGGGACGGTCTTCGGCGTCGGCACGACGATGGGCGGCCCGAGGGCCACCATCGGACCCGACTTGTTTCGCGCGAAGATGCTGCTGGTCGCGATCGAACGCGGCCCGCTGTGCGCCTTCTCCGCGGCGAAGGTCGATCAGACGGCGGCCGGGATCGCGCTCGTGTACGGACTGCGCTGTCCGGCACCGAGCTCGGCGAGCTTCGCGGTCCCGCTGATCGTCGCGATCGACCGTTCCGACGCCGCCGTCAGCTTCGTCGAGAACGGCCGCACGATCGACGTCGTGCGCGCGCCGCGCTGAGCGCGGCGGCGATCGAGCGCCTCAGCGCGCGCGCTTCACGTCGCCGGGCGTGATCGTCGGCGCGCTGTTGCCCCAGCTGGTGCGCTCGTGATCGATCGCGGCGGCGATGTCGGCGTCGCTGAGCTGCGCGAACGACGGCATCTGCCCGCTGTACGCGGTGCCGCCGATCTTCTTCGCGCTCAGCCCGTGCAGCACGATCGCGAGATGCGTCTTCGGATCGGCGGCGGTCACCACCGGATCGCCCGCCAGCGGCGGGAACGCGCCCGGGACGCCGGTCCCCGTCGCGCCGTGACAGGCCGAGCAGTTGGCGGTGTACGAACGCTCGCCGAGTGCGGCGTAGTCGAAGCCGGCCGCGGTGCCGCGCCCGCTGTACGCGGGCGGTGAGGCGGCGTTCATCGGCGCGTTCGCCGCGGTCACGGCGTTCGGTGTCGCGCCTTGCGCGAACGCAGCCGGTTCGTTGAACTCGGTCAGCGCGTACCAGCCGGCCCAGGCGGCGATGAGCGCGCTCATCACCCAGGTCCAGACCGGGATCGGTCCGCTCGACTCGGCGCGGACCGGATCGAACGGTTCGTCGGCGCCGAACGCGTTGACGTCGAGCTTGAGCCGGCCGTGCACGTGCTCGCCGGCGCGCAGTCCGGTGACGGTGATGCCGGGACCGTTCTGCACCACGAACGGAACGGTGCGCACGCCGGCCTTTCCGGCCGCGTCGCGCGCCGCGATGCGCAGCGTGTGCGGTCCGTCGGCGAGTGTCGTCGTGTCGAGCTCGACGGTCGCCGGCGGCCGGTAGACCGCGAACGGTTCGGTCGCGTCGTCGAGGTACAGGCTCAGCGCGACGTGCGCGTCGCCGCCGGCGTCGCCGCTCGGCATCAGCGGTCGTCCTCGAGGATGCGCCGCTTCGGATGGTCGGCGGCGGTTTCGCCCGGCCACAGCGTGGCGCGAAACGCGAACGCGAACGCGGCCAGCGTGGCGAGCATGCCGGCGATGACGACGATCGTTCCGAGCGCATCGCCGCTCGACGGCGGCGCCATCTGCATGCCGTTCATCGCGGCGCCGGCGTTGCGAGCGGATGCTGCCGCAGCGACGCGAGGTACGCCACCAGATCGCGCTCGGCCGGCGTCGCGACGATCACCTTGCCGGCCGGCGCGTAGCCGGCCGGAACCGGAACGACGACGTCGCCGGGGCCGGCGCGATCCTTGGCGACGAACAGCCACGGATACGCCGGCATGATCGACGCGTGCACCAGCGAGCGCGGTTCGTAGAGGTGAATCGACTGCCAGACGTCGCTGGGCTGGCGCGCACCGATGTTGGTGAGGTCGGGGCCGGTCCGTTCCGAGCCGAGCAGCTGCGGCGTCGAGTACGCGAAGTCGCCGGCGACCGACGCGCGTCCCCACACGCGATCCTGCGCCAGCGGCCGGACCTGCTGCGTGTGACAGTACGAGCATCCCTCGCCGACGTAGATCGCGCGCCCGCGCGCCGCGGCGGCGTCGAGCGGGACCACGCCCGGCCCGGGCGGCGACTGCGACAGCACGGTACCCGGGATCACGCCCATCACGATCGCGAGCAGCGCGTAGATCCCCGCCGCGCTGAGCACCAGCGCCCAGACGTTGTCCATCCCGCGCCGCGTCACGACGGCGACTCGGGGGCGAGCGAGAGCGGCGAGGCCGACGTCGTGGCCGGCGTGCGGGCGTAGGTCATCTGCCACACGTTCCAGGCGAAGATGACGTGCGCGAGCAGCATCATCGTGCCCGACACGGCGCGTCCGCTCCAGTATGGCGCGGCAGCCTCGACCGACGCGATGAACGGGTCGCCGCTCGCCCAGGTGATCCCCTGCACCGTCCCGGCGATCGACAGCACGATCACGTAGATCGTCACGCCCAAGAACGCCAGCCAGAAGTGTAGCCCGACCAGCAGCAGCGACGGGCGCTTCCCGGTCGCCATCGGCAGCAGGCCGTAGATCGCACCCCACGCGATGAAGGTGATGAAGCCGTACATGGTGAGGTGCGAGTGGCCGACGGTGAAGTTGGTCAGGTGCCAGATCGCCTGCAGGCTGCGCAGCGCTTCGACCGTTCCCTGCGTCGAGCCGACGAAATAGTACAGGATCCCGACGAAGAAGAACGGCAGCGCGTACGAACGGCGGATCGTCGCCCAGCGGCCGCGCATCGTGAGCCAGAAGTTCCCCGCGCCGGCCCACACCGGCACGAGCATCCCGACGCTGAACACGATCGCCAGTGTCTGGAACCACCACGGCAACGGCGAGAACTCGTAGTGGTGCGCGCCGATCACGGGATAGAACACGAGGTTCGTCCAGAAGCCGAGCACGCCCAGCGCGTAGGAGTAGATCGGCCGGTTCAGCAGCTTCGGTAGCGCGTAGTAGGTGACGCCGAGCGCGAGAAAGGTGAACCACATCCCGACCGCGTTGTGCATGTAGAACCCCTGCACCGCGACTTGGCCGAGCCCGCGCTGGTAGAACGGGATCGCGGCCGTGATGCCGAGGATGGTGGTGAAGATGCAGCCGCCGATCGTGTACCAGTTCGCGATGTAGATCTCGCGTTCGCTGCGGGCCGCGACCGTCGACGCGAGCACGACCCCCGTCAGCACGACGCCGAGAACGAAGAACGCCGCGACCCACCACACCCACTCGCGGTACTCTTGGCTGCCGTTGCTGATCCCGAGGTCGAGCGTGATCGTCCCGAGCAGCGCGGCGAGATTGTACGCGCCCAGCGCGACCCAGGCCAGGCGTTTGCGCTGCAGCTCGACGCCGCTCGAGCGCGCCGCGACGTACAGCGCCAGGCCGCTCAGCGCGACCGACGCCCAGCCGTAGAACGTGCCGTTGGTGTGGATCGCGCGCAGCCGCCCGAACGACAGGAACGGGTTGGTGGCGAGGTCGGGATAGGTGAACTTGAAGCTCAGCAACAGGCCGACGGCCGTGGTCAGCAGCAGCCAGAACGTCGCGCTGATCGTGAACGCGCTCAGCAATGCGCGGTCTTCGGCGGTCGCCGGCGCGGTGCGTGGTTCGGCGGCCACGGTCGCGGTCACGACGTCAGGCCGCGCGGCGCCCGCACCCGCTGCCAGGCGACCGCGACGAACACGGCCACCGCGACCGGCTGCGCGACCGCGGCCACGATCATGAGCGCCGAGGCGGCCGCCGGCCGGCCGCCAAGCGCGTACCACGGCTCGGCGAGCAGGCGCAGGACCAGCCCGCCGTTGAGCAGCGCGAAGCAGATCCACGGTGCGGCGACGGGGTAGCGTCCCTGCGTCGCCGGGAAGCGTTCACGGTTGAGCGGCAGCATCCAAAGGGCGATTCCGATGACGACGTTGACCAGCCAGCCGACCATCCCCAGGTGCGCGTGCTCGACGGCGACGACGTAGGGAGCCGGTACGCCGACCGCTTCGGCAACGAGCAGCACGCTCCCGGCGACAAAAGTCAGCACGAGATAGCAGAGTCCCGCCTTCACGAACCAGCGCGCCTCGACCGGCATCACCGGATCGTACGGCGCGGCGGTGCGAAACCGCGTTGACCGCCGTCAACGCGAGCCGCGCGCGGTGTTCAGCTCTGCGCGGCGTGCTCCGCGATGAAGGCCGCGACGTGCGGCGCGATCTCGTTGCGCCAGCGCGCGCCGCTGAAGATGCCGTAGTGTCCGACGTTGCGCTGCAAGAGGTTGCTCTTGCGGCCGGCCGGGATCCCGCTGCACAGCGCGTGCGCGGCGAGCGTCTGCCCGGGCGCCGAGATGTCGTCGAGCTCGCCTTCGACCGTCAGCAGCGCGGTGGTGCGGATCGCGCCGGGATCGACGGTGCGGCCGCGCCAGGTCATCGTTCCGGTCGCCAGCGCCGCGCGCTGGAACACTTCGTCGACCGTCTGGAGGTAGAACTCGGCGCTGATGTCCATCACGCTGAGGTACTCGTCGTAGAACGCGCGCCGTTTCGCCGCCGACTCGCCGTCGCCGCGGACCAGGTCCTCGAAGATCTTCCAGTGCGCGTCGAAGTGGCGCTGCGGGTGCATCGACATGAACGCACCGAGCTGGAGAAAGCCGGGATAGACGGAGCGGCCCGCGCCGCGGTACCACGACGGCACGCGCATCGTGAGCTCGCGTTCGAACCACGCCAGCGGTCGCTGCGCGGCCAGCTCGGTCGGCGCGGTCGCCGCGGCGCGCACGTCGACCGGACCGCCCATCAGCGTCATCGTGCGCGGCTGCGCGGGGTGGCCTTCGGCGGCCAGCAGCGCGACGGCGGCGAGCACCGCCGGTGCCGGCTGGCAGACCGCGATCACGTGCACGTCGGGACCGAGCGCCGCGACGTAGTCGCGGATGTAGCCGACGTAGTCGTGGTAATCGAACCGCCCGGCTTCGAGCGGCACGTCGCGCGCGTCGGCCCAGTCGGTCACGTAGACGTCGTGGGCGCCCAGCAGCGCTTCGACGGTGCCGCGCAGCAGCGTCGCGTAGTGGCCCGACATCGGTGCCACCAGCAGCACCCGCGGCCGCGCCGCGCCCGCGTCGCCGCCGGCGAAGCGGATCAGCTGCCCGAACGGCCGCGCGTCGATCGTCTCGGCTCGCGCCGGCAGGTTCCACGCCGGCTTCGCGCGCTTCCACGCCATTCCCGAAAAGACGTCGGCCGACGCGCTGATGATGCGGCCGGGAAGCGTGTAGGCGAAGGGGTTGAACGGGTTGCCGAAGATGGCTTGCGCGGTCGCTGCGGACCAGCGAGCCGGGGTCATCGCGAAATACGCCGCGTCGTACTGTTCGTAGTAGATGGACACGCCTCCAACGAAGACTCTTCCCAAACCATCGGAAAAAGCCGCTTGCCGTTCGAGTCTCTTTGCGCGCCCTTTGCGCCCGCAGCCGAAAAGCCCTCGCTCGGCGGCGCTCGCGCGGCGGAAGGGGAAGCCGACCGTGCCGGGCGATACGTCGGCCGGAGGCAGAGCGCATGTTCGACGGACACGTGGCACTCGTAACCGGCGGTACGCGCGGAATCGGCGCGGCGATCACGAAGACGCTGGCGCGCAACGGCGCGCGCGTCGCCGCCGGCTACAGCCGCGGCAAGGAAGGCGCCGAGGCCTTGCAAGCCGAGCTGTCCGCCGGCGGGGCCGAGGTGTCGGTCCATCAGGGCCGCGTCGACCGGCCCGAAGATTGCCAGCGCGTCGTCGACGAGGTGATGCAGCGTTTCGGGCGGATCGACTTCCTGGTCAACAACGCCGGGATCACGGTCGACAAGACGGTGCGCAAGATGACGTTCGAAGACTGGCACAACGTGCTCGACGTCAACCTGTTCGGCGCGTTCGCGATGACCAAGGCGGTGCTCGAGCACATGATCGAGCGCGGTTCCGGCCGGATCGTCAACATCAGCTCGGTGATCGGCGAGACCGGCAACGTCGGACAAGCCAACTACGCGGCGTCGAAGGCCGGCTTGTTCGGCCTCACCAAGAGCTTGGCGCTCGAGATGGCGCGCCGCGGGATCACCGTCAACGTCGTCGCGCCGGGATTCATCGAGACCGAGATGGTGGCCGCGATGCCGCAGGCGGCGCTCGACACGGTCGTCGCGCAGATTCCGCAGCGGCGCCTGGGCCGGCCCGAAGAGGTCGCGCGCGTGGTGCAGTTCTTGTGCGAGGACGAGTCGAGTTACATCACCGGCGCGGTCTACACGATCAACGGCGGCCTGGACATGTAACGTGGCGCGTTCCACCGATGACGACGACGTGCTCTGGCGCGGCGTCGGCGACTTCATTCGCAGCCAGCGCGAGCTGGCGAACCTGTCGCTGCGCCAGCTCGCCGACGTCGCGAAGATCTCGAATCCCTACCTGAGCCAGATCGAGCGCGGGCTGCACAAGCCGTCGGCCGCGGTGCTCAAGAACCTCGCCGCCGCGCTGCAGATCTCGGCCGAGACGATGTACGCGCAGGCCGGGCTGCTCGAGGAGACCCCCGAACGCGCCGCCCGTCAGGGCTCCGGCGTCGAGGAGGCCGTCCGCCTCGACGCCCGCCTCTCGGCCGATCAGAAGGAGACGCTGATCCGCATCTACCGCGGCTTCGTGGAGCGCCTTTAAGCGTCAGATTCCCGCGTCGCGGAGTTTGATGAGATCGGTGACCGACAGGTTGTTGTAGCCGTGGGCCTTGAGCCGCGCCACGAACGCCGCGCTCACGCCGTGGTCGCGCAGCGCGACCAGCTCGTCGACCGAGAAGTTCTTGTAGCCGACCGCCGCCATCTCGCTGATGTAGCGCGGGCTCACGCCGCGGTCACGCAGCATGACCAGCTGCTGCGCGGACACGCTGGTGTAGCCGGCGGCTCGCATGTCGGCGATGAAGCGTTCGCGCACGCCGTGGTCGGCGAGCCGCACCAGGTCGTCGACCGACAGGTTGCGGTAGCCCGCGTCGATGACCGCCTTGACGAACTCCGGCGTGACGCCGTGATCGCGCATGCGAACCAGGTCGTCGAGTGACGGCGTCTTGTAGCCGAGCGCGGCGAGGTCGTCGACGTACCGCTGGCTGACGCCGTGCTGCACGACGCGGACGAGCTCGGCGGTCGTCGCGTGCTGCGAGCCGGCGCGGACGCGGTCGACGAACGCCATCGTCACGCCCGCGATCGCCAGCTCGAGCGACTCGTGGAAGTTCGGCCGGCCCATCCCGCGCGACGCGAGCCCGTCGTCGAAGCGCGCGTTCGGCGCGTAGCTGAACTGGCCGGCCCCCGAACCCTCGCCGGCCGATCCGACGCAGGCGAAGCTGCCCGGCTCGCGCGCGATGGTGAAGCTGACCGGTGACATCGGGCCGCGCAGCCGGTCGGCCGGGATCCCGGCGTCGGCCAGCGTCACCGGCGACGACCACGACGTGTTCCAGTTCGAACCGTCGCTGCCGGCGGAGTACTCGAGCCGCAGTTGAACGCGGCCGGGATCGTCGCCGCGGGTGGCGATCGACCAGCGCCCGACGTTGGACGGATCGTTCGCGCGCGCTGCGGCGAACGACGCGAGGAACAGCGCGGCGCAGGCCGCGAGCGCGAGACGTTTCACGGTTGGAACCCACTCTCTCTGAGGCGGATGAGCTCGTCGACCCCGAAGTTGCGATAGCCGTGCGCGTACACGCGGCGCACGAACGAGCCGTCGACGCCGGCGTTGTGGAGCTGGATCAGTTGCGGCGGCGTCAGCGAGCGAAGACCGGCCTCCATCAAGCCGCGCACGTACATGGCGGAGACGCCTTGCTGGGCGAGCGCGGTCGCGTCGTCGACGCTCAACCGCGGATAGCCCGCCGCCGCCAGGGCGCCGAGCCAGACGGCGCTGACGCCCTGGTCGCGCAGCGCGATCACCTGGTCGATCGTGGGCGGCGTCGCGAGATACTTCTGCAGCGCTCCGTAGTACGGGGCGGTGACGCCGCGATCGGCCAGCGTGATGAGCTGGTCGAGCGTCGGCCGGCTGGGTCCGAGCGCCCCCATCGTGCGCACCAGCGACGCGCTGACGCCGTGGTTCTTGAGCGCGATCAGCTCGTCGACGCTCGGGTGCGGGTACTTCGCGTCGTCGATCGCCGACAGCAGATCGTCGTCGTGCGACGACCAGACGGTCGCGCGGCCCGACGCGCCCACCACGAAGCGCGGCCCACTCGTGCTGACGTGGACGGTGGTCGCGCTGCGGACGACGACGTACGTTTGCGCCAGCTCGGCGCGCAGGCGCACCGCGTCGCTCGCGCTGAGCGTTTGGACTTTCACCTGCGCCGCAGCGCGCTTGACGATGGCGTCGATCTCGGCTCGCGACGTGCCGCGCGGTACCCGGAGCGGCGCTATTTGCGGACCGCGCACCACGATCACGGTCTCGGGCGTGCGGTCGCTGTTGGTCAGCGCCTTCGCTTTGAGCTGGGCGGTGACCGCAGCGGACAGCGGCTCGTGGACGGTCTTGACCCGCACGGTGGGCTTGACGCGGGCGTTCGGCGAGGTCTTGACCTCGACGGTCGTGAGGTCGAGCGCTTTGACCACGACCCGCTTGCCCCTGACCGTCTTGATTCCGTCGTTCGAGACGATCAGCACGCGCATCGTTTGGCGCACGTGCGGGTGCGGCCGGACGGCGCGCGGCGTGGCGTGCCCGGCCGGTGCGGCCGGTGCGATCGGTGCGGCTGACGGTACGGGCGCCGGCGCGGCGGCGGCCGGTGCGACGACGGGAACCTGGAGCTGCGCGATGCCGAGGGTCGTCGCGAGCAGCGCGCCGCCCAGCGCGACCGCGCCGAAGCGCAAGTGCGGCGACGCGTCGCGCGACTTGTCGACGATGCGGCGAACCCGTGCGACGACTTGCGTGCGGCGCAGGACGAAGCCCGGCACGACGGCGGCTTGGCGCCCGCGCACGTGCCGCTGGACGATCCGGGCCAGGCACTCCGCGTAGCGCAGCGGCTCGCCGCTGTCCTCGAGCACGCGGTCGTCGCACGCGACCTCGCGCTCGAAGTCGATCCGCCGGCGCGCCAAGAACAGCGCGGGCTGGAAGAACTGGAGTGCGCAGACCAGCTGCTCGAGCGCGTTGACGCAGTCGTCGTAGCGCTGCAGGTGCGCCGACTCGTGCAGCACGACGCGCGCCAGATCGTCCGCGTCGAGCGTCGCGACCAGACTCGCCGGGATCAGGATCATCGGCCGGCGGAAACCGATCGCGCACGGGATCTCGATCTCGCGCGACGACGCGACGACCGCACGGCGGTGATGTCCGGCGGCCCGCAACCGCGTCGCGATCGCCGGGTCGTCGAGCGGGACCGCCGAGCGTTTGACGCGCGCGACCGCACGGTAGGCGAGGACGAGCCGCAGCACCAGCGCCGTCGCGACCAGCGACCATGCGACCGCGAGCAGCGGTCCCCAGGCGCGTGAGAGGCGGGTTGCGGCGCCGCCCAGTTGCGTCGCGGCATCGCCGGCGCGCCGTGCGGCGGCGGCGAGCGTCGCGCGCAGATCGTCGCGCGGGGGAGCGACGACGCGCGGTTCGAGCGTGACGTCGAGACCCGCGTCGGAGACGCGCGGTGCCGCGCGCATCTGCTCACCCGACGCGACACTCGAGAGCGAAGCGAGCGTGACGACGCGTGCGGACGCCGGCGGCGGCGCGGCGGCGGGGTGCGCCAGCGCGAGGTCGACCGCCGGCAGCGCGGCGACGACGACGAACGCGACGCTCCACACGACGCAGGCGGTCGTCGCGTTGCGGCGCAGTCCGGCGCGCAGCGCGAGGGTGACGATCGCGATCAGCGCGGCGCCCTGCCAGAGCGCGTTGAGGATCGCCAGCAGGAGCGCTTCCATCAGCCGTCCTCTTTCGCGCGTGCGATCGTGCGCTGGAGCTCGTCGAGCTCGGCTTCGGTCAAGTGGTCGCCCTCGATCAGGTTCACGGCCAGCGCCTGCGGCGAACCGCCGAAGAAGCGCTGCACGACTTGCGACAGCGCCGTGCGCGCGGCGGCGTCGCGGTCGACGATCGACTCATAGACGAAGGCGCGTCCGACCGCCCGGTGCCGCACGTAGCCCTTGCGCTCGAGGATCTTCATCATCGTTTGCACGGTGTTGTAGGCCGGACGGTCGGCGCCCGGCAGCGCGTCGACGACCTGCGCGACCGTCGCCGGACCGGATGCCCAGACGATCTCCATCAGCCGCTGTTCGACTTCGGTGAGGGGAACGGACCGGCGGCGCGCCATCAGGCCTCCTCGAAAGGCTCGTATACCGAAAGAATTAGGTTTGCGGCCACGCTATCATGCCGGCACACGCGCGTCAAGAGCTCCGAAAGAATTCGGTTTGACGGTCGCGGGCGCTCCCGCCCGGCTCGCCGAACCGCGCTGCGTGGCCGGGCTGCTCGCGCGCGGCGCGTTCCGCGCCTATCTGTTCGCGATCGTCGTGCTGGGCGGCGTCCTAGCCGTCGTGTTGCGCTATGCTGGCGGCCGGTCACCGCTGGGGATCGGCACGTTGGTCGCGGTCGAAGTCGTCGCGATCCTGGCCGCGCTCGCGCTCAGCGTTCGCGAGATCGCACGGCGCTGAGCGCCTCGCGCGCCGCCCGCTCGCCGGACAGAAGAGCTCCGGCGACGGTCCCGGCCGCGTCGGCCGGCGCGGTCGCTTCGCCGGCAAAGAACAGCGTCGCGTCGACCGGCGCGGCGAGCCGAGCGCGCGCGTCGGCGCCGCCGACCGCGACGTAGCTGTACGCGCCGCGCGCGTACGGATCGTCCTGCCAGTCGTGCGCGTAGGCGGCTTCGAGCTCGACGGCCGGGTCGACGTCGGAGCCGAACAGCGCGCGCAGGTCGTCGAGCGCGCACGCGACCAGCGCCGCACGGTCGCGGCCGGCCAGCGCGTCGGCCTTCGGCCCGCCGGCCCACGCGATCAGCTGCGGCGCGCGCAGCGGCAGCATGTTCCAGAACGTCGGGAACGCCGCCTCGGCACGGTGGAAGAAGGAGCCGTCGCGGTAGCGCCCGCCCTGCGCGTCCTCCCAGAACGCGCGGCGAAAACGCAGCCCGAGCTTCACCACCGGACCCATGATCAGGCTGCGCAGCGCGTCGCACTTCGCCGCCGGCAGCTCGGGCGTGAACCGCAGCGCGTTCGCCTGCAGCACGCCGACCGGCAGCGTCACGATCGCGGCGCGCGCGCGCACGCGCAGTTCGACGCCACGAGCGAGCGCGTCGATCACCAGTCCGTCGGCGTCGCGCCGAACGTGTTCGGCCACCGTCGACAGCCGCACGTGCGCGCGCTGCGGATCGAGCGCGCCGACCATCGAGCGCAGCAGCCGCGCGTAGCCGCCCAGCGGGCGGAACTGCGCCGACGTCTGGCTGTCGTCGTCGCCCGGCGCCCACTCGTCGGCCAGCGCGCGCACGCCGGCCCGGCGCGGGTCGGCGGCGTCGAACCCTTCGACGAGCATGCGCGTGTAGCGCCGCTCGCGCGCGGTGTTCGGATCGGAGTCGGGCAGACCGCGCAGGAACGCGTCGACGCTGACGTCCTCGGGCAGCGCGCGGGCGCGCGTCATGACGCCGGCGACGATCTCGAACGGATCGTCGCGGTCGCGCAGGGCGCCGTCTTCGTACGCGAACGCCGCGCCGGCGGTGTCGATCGCGACCATGTTCGCTGCGCGCAGCAGGTCGAAGGTGACCGGCGCCGCGCCGTGGATGAACTCGCCGCCGAGATCGAACGGGATCGCCAGCCCCGCGTCCTCGCGGGTCAGGATCCGTCCGCCGATCCGGTCGCGCGCTTCGAGCACGATCGCCGACGCGCCGGCCTGTGACAGCACGCGCGCCGCGGCCAGCCCCGCAGCGCCGGCTCCCAGCACCGCGACGTCGGTCTGCAGCTCCACCTTCGTCAGCGCAGGACCGCGGTGCAGTACTTGCAGCGGCGCGCGTCCTGCGGGATCTCGCTCATGCACTCAGGACACGTCTTGAGCGCGAGCACGGGCGCGTTGTGTTCGAAACGCTCGGCGGCCAAACGCAGCGGCGCGACGATCAAATAGTAGATCACCAGCGCATCGAGGAAGAACGTCAGGATCGCGTTGACGAAATCGCCGACCGCGAAGTGGGCGCTGTTGATCGTGAAGCCGAGCTTCGAAAAATCCGGCTTGCCGATCAGCGCTGCGACCAGCGGCGTGATCAAGTCCTTGACCAGCGCGTTCACGACCGCGGTGAACGCCGCGCCGACGACCACCGCGACGGCCAGGTCGATCACGTTGCCGCGCGCCAGAAACGCGCCGAATCCCTTGAGCGTACGGCCCCCTTATCCGGCCCGAAAGCGCCGTCGCTAAAGAGCATTCGCTGCCTTGCTTGCACGCTTTCGCGCGGCGATGCTTACGCACTCTTGACGGAAAACCTTGATTTTCGGTACCCCGAGCCGATACCCTGAACAAGACCAGCGCGCCTACTGCGACGGGGTATTTTCGTACATGGATGTCCCGGAAAACCTTGATGTCTTCCTGACCGACCTTCTGCGCGAAGAAGGCGGCGCCGTCCAGCTCGACGACGAGGACCGGGCTTTCATCGACCGCATCCTCAAGTCGATCACGCAAGGCAGCAAGGGCGTGTTCGTCGTGCTGCACCCCAACGACCGCATGCAGTACATGCTGCTCAACACGAACCGCGCCGGGGCGATCGCGCTGCTGGCGAAGGTGATGCAGCGCACGGCCGAGGCGCTCGAAGCCGACCTCGACTAGCTCGAAAATCTAGCGGCTGAACGTGACGCGTTCGGCCTGCTCGTCGAGCTCGACCGTGCCGCGCGACCAGAGGCCGACGCCGACGTGCGGCCCTGACTGGGTCCGGCGCACGACCGCCCGCGTCGCCCCGAGCGCTGCCGCCCCGATGCGAACGTCGGGGATGTCCACCACGAACGCGTCCTCGGTGCCGGCGATCCCCGCCGCCTGACCGCGCGTCACGACCGGCCACTGCGGCCCTTCGCGGTACTGCGCGTAGCCGAGCGAGACGGTCGAGTCGTCGCCGGTGTCGAGCAGCGCGCGAACGCCCTGCGGCCCCAGCTGCAGCGGCACGAACGGCGAGCCCGCGCGGAACGTCAGCGGCACCGTGTCGGGCCCGGCCGCGCCGCCGGAACCCGGCGCTGCGCCGGACTCGATCCGAGCGGTGCCCGCGCGCCGGTCGAGCACGACTCGCAGCCGCCCGAGCAGATCGCTGCCGACGACGACGTCGAACGGCGCGGCCGTCGACGGCGGCACGACCGCGAAGCGCGCCTGGGCGAAGCGCGCGCCGCCCAGCCCGAGCGGCCCCGTCTCGATGAAGCCGGTCGCGAACGCCGAGAAACCCGACAGCTCCAGCTCGCCGTGCGGCTCGAGGTTGAGCGCTTCGGCGACGCTGAGGCTCACCGCGCTCGGGGTCGCGCCGCTGTCGAGCAGGCAGCGCCAGGCGCGCCCGCCGAGGCTGCACGGGACGACCGGAACGGTCGCCGCCGCCAGCCGGAGTACGACCGGCGCGCCGAACGACGTCGCCGGTCCGGGCGGCGGGCCGAGCGGTCCGGCCGCGGCCGCGACGGTGTCGAGCGGTCCGCTTTCGAACGGCCCGGCACGGTCGAGCGCGAAGGTCGCGCCGCCGGCGGTCACCGGGTGCCCGTAGGTCGCAAGAGCTTCGCCGGCCGGGGTCTCGATCCGGACGACGGCGCGTCCGGTGGCGTCGGTGACGGCGATGAGGTCGAGCCCGTCGCGCGCCCGGACCCGCCAGCGATTCGGCCCGGCGGGCGCGACCGTTCCGCCGCCCGCCTGAAACGCCGGTTCGGCGAACGCGTACGACGCGATCGCACTCAGGGTTCGCAGGTCGAGCGTCCGCGCGTCGACGGCTTCGGGGAGCGCGACCTCGTTGAGCCCGAACGTCCACTCGCGCGAACCGTCGAACCAGGTGCCGCCGCAGACGCCGGCGATGCAGCGGCGCAGCAGTCGCGTCGATCCGAGCTGGTCGAAGCTGGTCGTGACGGTCCGTCCCTCGACGACGCGCTCGCCGGCGGCGTGGAAGTGCAGCGCGGCCGGATGTCCGTTGGCGGCGGCGAGCGCGGCAAGCCCGGCCGTCGGATCGGGCGGGGCCGCGCCGATGCTCGCGAGGCCGGCGGAAAGTGCGAGCAGATGCACCGCGAAACGCATCAGGGCGTGGAACTGCACCCTCTGGACGGCTACCTCCTCGACGGCGCGCCCGACAAGGCGGGCGCGATCGCCGCGGCGCTGCGCGACCGGTCGGACGATCCGCGGGCGCAGCCGTTCTACCGCGCGCTCGAGGCGATCGGAACGCGCGCGGCCGACGACGCGCTGCTCGCGCTGCGCTTGGTGCTAGGAGGCAATGCAGCCACCGACGCGGCGATCGTCGCTGCGCGCGCGGCACGTGCGGCGGTCCAAGCAGGCAATCCCGGCGCGCGCGAGGCGTACCAGGCGGCCGTCGGCCGCATCGCGCCGAGCGCGGAACGTTAATCAACGCTTCATGCGTTACCCGGGCGTGATCCGCCGCCTCGCCGCCGTTACCGTCTTGGCCGCTTTCTTCGTCCCCGCCGCGGCGGCGGCGCCGCCGCCGCCTGCGCCCGCGCCCAAGACCTCGGTCGCGGTCGAGCCCGACGCGCGCAACGGCGGCGTCATCTTCGGCAAGGTCACCAACGTCAACTATCAGAGCGGCGTCGTGACGGTCGACTCGAAGTCGCAGGGCCGCGTCGACGTCTCGACGATGCCGACCACGAGCGTGCAGTCCGACGATCCCGGCTACCACACGCTCACCGACGTATCGCGCGGCTCGAAGGTTCAGATCTTCATCTCGCGGACGGCCGGTAAGCTCGTCGCGCAGATCATTCGCCTGATCAAGCACTGACGCGGTTTCCGCGGCCGGACGTCGAAGGCGCGCGCATGCCGGTCTCTGCTGACGCACGTTCGCTCGCTCGCGCCGTGTTGTGCGTCGGCTTCCACGGATCGAACGTCGCCGATGCGCCGCTCGACGAGCTGCGCGCGCTGGGGCCCGGCGGGATCACCCTGTTCGCGCGCAACGCCGGCCTGCCCGACGAGGTGCGCGCGTTGATCGCGGCGCTGCGCGCGACCGGCGATCCGCCGCCGCTCATCACGGTCGACCAAGAGGGCGGCCGCGTCGAGCGCTTGCGGGACGGTGTCGCCGCGCTGCCGTCGGCGATGGCGGTCGGCGCGGCCGGCGACGTCGCGCTGGCGGGACGGCTCGGCGCGCTCGCGGGCCGCGACCTGGCGCGGTTCGGCGTCTCGGTCGACTTGGCGCCGGTCGCCGACCTCGCACTGCACCGCGACAGCCGCGTGATCGGAACGCGCGCCTACGGCGACGATCCCGAGCGCGTCGCGGCGCTCGCCGGCGCGTTCGCGCGCGGGCTCGAGGGCGCGGGCGTCGCCGCGGTGCTCAAGCACTTCCCCGGTCACGGTGCGACCGGCGACGACTCGCACGTCAGCTTGCCGCACGTGACGGCCGACGAGGCGACGCTGCGCGCGCGCGATCTGGTTCCGTTCGCGCGCGCGATTGCTGCCGGCGACGCGTCGGTGGTGCTGACCGCTCACGTCGTCGTCGAAGCGCTCGACCCGAAGCTCCCGGCGACGCTGTCGCGCGCGATCCTCACCGGGCTCCTGCGCGAGCAGCTCGGCTTCGGCGGCGTCATCGCGACCGACTGTCTCGAGATGGATGCGATCGCGGCCGGCGTCGGCACCGTCGAAGGCGCGGTGCAGTCGCTGGCCGCCGGCGCCGACCTGCTGTTGATCAGCCATCACCTCGACCTCGCGCGCGCCGCGGCGGACGCGATCGCCGCGGCCGTCGAGGACGGACGGCTGCCGTTCGAGCGCCTGCGCGACGCGCACGCGCGCGTGCACGCGCTGCGCGAGCGGCTCGCCGCCGGGCCGCCCGCCGGACGCGACGACGTCGACGAGAACGCGCCGCTCGAAGCGGCGCAACGCGCGGTGACGTCGCTGGCCGGCGACGTGCGGTTGCGGGCGGGCAGGGCGGTCACCGTGATCTCGTTCGAAGGCTCGAGCACCGACCACGTCGCGTGCTCGGGTGCGCCGGCGCGCGAATACGAAACGCCGTCGCTGAGCGGCGCGCTGCGCCGGCGCGGTTGGAAGAGCGAGCTGATGCGCGTGCCGATCGGGCCGGCGTCCGACGAGGTCGAGCTGCTGCTCGAGCACGTTCCGGCGCTGGGCGACCGCGAGTTCGTGGTGGTGACGCGCGACGCGCACCTTTTCGCCGCGCAGCGCGACGCGGTCGCGCGCATCCTCGCCGTCGCGCCCGATGCGCTGATCGTCTCGGCGCGCACGCCGTTCGACGCGCGGTTGTGGCCGGCGGCGCGCCGCGTCGTCTGCCTGTACGGTGACGGCGCGATCGCGTTCGACGGTGCCGCCGACGTGCTCTCCGGGCGCGCGCCCGTGCGCGGCACGCTGCCGGTCCACCTGAACGGAGCTCCCGCTGTTCGCTGACATCGACGACGCCGTCCGCAGCGCGCTGGAGACCCGGTACAGCGGAGCGGTGGTGCGCGTCGAGCATCGCGGCCGGCTGCGCCACGAGCGCGCCTTCGGGCGCACCCGCGACGACGGTCCGGCGCTGCCGTGCTACGTCGACACGCGCTTCGACCTGGCCTCGATCACCAAGATCTTCGTCACCACCGTCGTGCTGGCGGCGGTGGCACGCGGCGAGCTCGCGCTCGACGCGCCGCTGACCCCGCTCGTCCCCGAGTGGGAGGGCACGGACCACGCCACTGTCACGCTGCGCCGCATCCTCGCGCACGACGCCGGCTTCAAGAGCGGCGCAGACTACCGCGTGCTACTGGGCCACGACGTCGAAACGTTCGCGCTGATCGACGCGCTCGCCGAGCCGCCACGCACGCGGGTGATCTACAGCGACATCGGCTTCATCGCGCTCGGCACGATTCTCGCGCGGCAGCAGCGCCGGTCGCTGGCGAGCGTCGTCGGCGACGAGTTGCGCTGGTGGGGGATGACCGAGACCGCGTACCTGCCGGCCGGCCGCGACCGGACGGCGATCCCGGCGACCGAGACCGATGCTTGGCGCGGCAGCGTCCAAGCCGACGTGCACGACGAGAAGGCGTATCTGATGGGCGGCGTCGCCGGTCACGCCGGCCTGTTCGGCACCGCCCGCGACACGGCGCGGCTCGGCGAGCTTTACCTGGCCGCGCTGCGCGGCCGGCCGACGCCGCTCGATGCCGCGCTGGTGCGCGAGTCGGTGCGCGAGCAGGCCTGGGATCCGGTGCTGCGCCGCGGCCTCGGCTGGGCGCTCAAAACGACCGGCGACAACTCGTGCGGCCCGCTCATGTCGGACGAGACGTTCGGCCACACCGGCTTCACCGGCACGTCGATCTGGATCGATCCCGTCCGCGACCTCAACGTCGTGCTGCTCACCAACAACGTTCACCACGGCCGCACCGACCTGCGCAACGTGCGCGCCGCCGTCGCCGACGCGGCGGTGCGGGCCGTCGACGCCGAAGCCGGCCGCGAGTGAAGATCGCCGGCGCGATCAGCGGAACGTCGCTCGACGGGATCGACGTCGCGCTGTGCGAGGTCGGTGCGCCGAACGGACGCGTCACGGTCGCCTGCGAACGCTTTGCCACCGTCCCGTTCGCCGAACCGCTGCGGGCGCGGATCATGGCGGCATATCCGCCGGCGCGGCTCGACGCGCTCGAGGTCAGCGCGCTGCACGCAGCAGCCGGCGAAGCGTTCGGCGACGCGATCCGCGCCGTCGCCGGCGCGGCGCGGCTCGACGCGGTCGGCTCGCACGGCGTCACGCTCGCGCACGACGGCGAGGCACGTCACACGCTGCAGATCGGCGACGCGTTTCGCATCCGCGAGCGCGTGGCTGCGACGGTCGTCTACGACTTCCGCTCGGCCGACACCGCCGCCGGCGGGACCGGCGCGCCGCTGGTCCCGTTCGTCGACGCGCTGCTGTTCGCCGGCCGCGCGCCGTGCGCGGCACTCAACCTGGGCGGGGTCGCGAACATGACCGTTCTGCCGCAGTGCCTCGCGTTCGATTCCGGGCCGTCGAACCTGTTGATCGACGGTTACGTCGCGCTGCGCACCAGCGGGCGGCAGCGCTACGACCGCGACGGCCGCTTGGCCCGCGGCGGGCGCGTCGACGACGCGCTGCTCGCGCGGCTGCTCGACGATCCGTACTTCGCGGCGCCGCTGCCGAAGACGACCGGTCGCGAACGCTACGGCGTCACCTGGCTCGCCCAGCACCGCCCCGCGCTCGACGCGCACACCTTCGAGGACGCCGTTGCGACGCTCACCGCGCTGACCGTGCGCACCGTCGCCGACGCGTTTCGCACCCATGCGCCGGCCGCGACGACGCTGATCGTCAGCGGCGGCGGAGCGCGCAATCCGGCCGTCGTCGACGGTTTGCGCGCCGCGTTGCCGGACGTCGCCGTGCAGGTCTCCGACGAGCTCGGGGTCGACGCCGACGCGAAAGAAGCGATCGCGTTCGCGGTGCTCGCCTTCTGCGCGCTCACCGGCCGCCCGGCCGGCGTCCCCGCCGTCACCGGCGCGTCGGGCCCGCGCGTCCTCGGCGCGATCGCGCCGTTCGAGCTCGCCGCGCTGCTCGAGCGCGTTCGACGAGAAGAAGCGGCACAGGGCGGCTCCGCTCCGGCCGCCAACGCAGGCGCGTGATCTGCATCGGCGTCGACGCCGGCGGAACGTCGACCAGCGTCGCGCTCTCGAAGCATGGCACGTTCGTGCGCGAGTCCACCGGTGACGCCGCCAACACGACAACGGCCGGAATCGATGCCGCAGCGCGCACCATCGCCGACGCGATTCGCGTCGTCGCCGAAGGCGAGCGGCCCGATGCGATCTACGTCGGCGCTGCCGGCGCCGGCCGTGAACCGATCGCGCGGGCGTTGCGCGAGCGCCTCGCGACCGTGTTCGCGCCGGCCGCGGTCGTCGTCGGCGACGACCTCGAGATCGCGCTGCGCGCCGGTGTGCCGGAGGGTGACGGTGCGGTGCTGGTCGCCGGAACCGGCAGCGTCGCGTACGCCGTGCACGGCGAGCACACGCACGGAGCCGGCGGGCTCGGCTATCTGGCCGGCGACGAAGGCTCGGCGTTCTGGATTGGCATGCAGGCCGTCAAGCTCTACGGCCGCGTTCTCGACGGGCGCGCACCGCGCGACGAGACGACCGATCTGGTCGCGAAGGCGCTGCACGCGCCCGACCGCGACGCGCTGATCGCAGCGCTCTACGACGCCCCGCTGCGCCCGGCCGCGATCGCCGCGCTCGCGCCGGGCGTCCTCGCGCTCGCCGACGGCGGAAACCGCGCGTCGACGAAGATCGTGCAGCAGGCCGCGCAAGAGCTCGGCGACCTGATCCGCGCCGCGCTCAAAGCCGTCGGCTTGATCGAGTCGTCGCCGGCGGTCGCGTTCGCCGGCGGGTTGCTGCGCGAGAACAGCCTGCTGTCGTTCCTGCTCGAGACGCGGCTGATCGGCGACGTGCCGGGTATCGCGATCGTCAAGCCGGCCGAGGCGCCGGTGCGCGCAGCGCTGCGCCTGGCGGAGCGGCTGCGATGAGCGAGCTGCCGGCGACCGAAGCGCTCGATCCCGCGACCGCCGGGATCGACCGGCTCGACGACGTCGAGCTCGCGCGCATGCTGATCGCGGTGCAGCGCGCCGCGGTCGACGCGGCCGAGACCGCGGCCGACGCGATCGCGCGTGCGACGACGCTGGTGGTCGAAGCGATCGAGGCCGGCGGTCGCGTCGTGCTGATCGGCGCCGGAACGAGCGGACGGCTCGCGGTGCTCGACGCGGCCGAGCTCCCGCCGACGTTCGGCGCCGACCCGCGGCTGTTCGACGCGCGGATCGCGGGCGGCGACCCGGCGCTGCGGCGCGCCGTCGAAGGCGCGGAGGACGACGGCGAGGCGGGCGCGCGCGCGGTCAGCGACGTTTCGCCACCCGACGTCGCGATCGGAATCTCGGCCAGCGGCGGTGCGCCGTTCGTGCGCGCGGCAATCGGCGCGGCGCGCGAGCGCGGCGTTCGCACCGTCGCGATCGTGAACGCGCCCGGCGCCCCGCTCGCACGCGACGCGGAGCTGGCGATCGTCGTGCCGACCGGCGCGGAGCCGATCCAAGGCTCGACGCGGATGCGTGCCGGCACTGCGCAGAAGCTGGTGCTCAACGCGATCTCGACCGGCGCGATGATCCGGCTCGGGAAGACCTACGGCAACCGGATGGTCGACGTGGTCGCGACGAACGCGAAGCTGCGCGCGCGCAGCGAACGTTTGGTTCGCGATCTGGCCGGCGACGTCGACGCGCGCGCGCTGCTCGACGCGGCGGGCGGATCGGTCAAGACCGCGGTCGTGATGGCGCGGCGCGGCGTCGACCGGGCCGCCGCCGAGTCGCTGCTGCACGCGGCGCACGGACGGCTCGCGCGCGTCATCGACGATCCAGCCTGAAGCGCGTTCCGCCGTCGTCGGCGTAGCCGCGCGCGGCCAGGAACCCGCGCAGCGCGGCGTCGTCCGGCACGGCGACCGCGATCCGCACGACGTCGAGCTGGTCGAGCCGGCCGTGCAGCGTCGCAACCAGGGCCGAGCCGATCCCGCGCCGGCGCCGCCCGGGTGCGACCCAGAGGTCGTCGAGGTGTGCGAGCAGGCCGCCGCGGTCGGTCGAGATCGCAAACGACACCGACACGCACGCGGCCGGAACGCCGTCGTCGTACGCCAGCCAGATGAAGCCGTAGTCCGGCCGGTCGACGAAGCGCGCCAGCGCGTCGCCGAGCGCGGCTTCGTCGCGGCGAAAGGCCTTCATCAGCGTGTAGGCGTCGAGCCGCTCGGGGCCGCCCATCGTCCGGCATTCGATCATCGCGGCTTCGTTCGCCCTCAAGAGGTCGACCGCTTCCGCGCCGAACGAGAACGATAGTGGGGTCCGCCGCAGCGCTCTTCTCGTCTCTGCTTGCCTTGACGTTCGTCGTCGTCCCGCTCGACGATCGGCCGGTGACGGCGCAGCTGCCACGGCTGCTCGGAGCGATCGCCGGCGCGCGCGTCGCCGAGCCGCCGCAAGCCCTGCTCGGCAACTACCTGACGCCCGGCGATCCTGAAGCGATCCTGCGCTGGCTGCGAACCGATGCGCCGCGCGACGCGCGCGCGTACGTCGTCTCGACCGACATGATCGCGTACGGCGGCCTGATCGCGTCGCGGATTCCCGGCACGTCGCGCGCCGTCGCGTACACACGGCTGCGCGACCTGACCGCCTTTCGCGCCTCGCGGCCCAGCGCGGCCTTCGCGGCGTTCGGCACGGTGATGCGGCTGGCGCCGACGGGCGTGCCGAAGCTCGGCGCGGCGGCGACGTTTCCGTTCGCCGGCGCCGACGTCTGGGGCGCGATCCAGCAGTACGCGAACCTGCCCGATCCGCCGCAGACCGGCGATCAGCGCGCATACGCGGCGCAGCTGCGCGCCCAGCTCGGGCCGGCGCTCGATGCATATCTCGACACGCGCGCGCGCGACCGCGACGTCGACCTGTTCGCGCTGCAGCTAACGGCCGAAGGCGGCGTCGATCGGATCGTGATCGGCCAGGACGACGCCGGCCGCGTCGGGCTGCACCTGCGCGACTTGGCCGCGCTGCGGGCGTTCGCCGCGCGATGGCTCGCGCCGCCGCGCGCGTCGATCGAACCGGGCGCCGACGAGCTCGGGATGGTGCTGGTCGCCGCCGCGCTCGCGCGCGAGGCGCACACCGTGCCGCGGGTGCACGTCGTCTACTCGCGCGCCGGCGGCGGCGCGGTCGAGGATCCGCTCGAGTTCGCGCCGATCGCGACCACGATCGCCGACCTGATCCGCAGCTGCGGCGCGACCGAGGTCGCGGACGACGCGCCCGGCGACGTCGAGCTGTTCGTGCGCGTGCCGCAGACGTCCGACGCCGACGAGGGGCGGTTCGTCGCCGCGATCGCGCAGGACGTCGCGCGCGGAACGCCGGGCGGCAGCGGCCCGGTCGTCGCCGTCGCCGATCTCTCGTTCCTCACGGCCGACGACTACCCGGCGCAGCGCCGCTTGACCGACGACTTGATCGAACGCGGCATCGCAGGGCGCGTCGACGCGTTCGCTTCCTGGAATACCGTCGCCAACACCGTCGGTACCGCGCTGCCCGAAGCGATCGCCGTTCGCGCGGGGCGGCTTCTCGGCACCTACGACCGCGACGCGCACGCGACGTTCACGCTGATGCGCTACGTCGACGACGTCGCGTTTCACGCCGACGTGCGGCCGAAGCTCAACGCGGATTTGAGCGCGCGCGGGATCACCGATCACACGTACTTGCCGCCGTCGGCCGCCGACCGCGTCGCGTCGGAGAACCGCGCGCTATTGTGGTCCGAAGGGCTCGACCTGCTGGCGCGGATCGAGCCGCAGTTCCGCGACGCCGGCTTCACCATCACCCTGCCGTGGGACCGCACCTTCGAGACCGAGCTCGACCTGCGCCTCGACCCGCGTTAGCGCGATAACCGGCGTTAGGGGTCGCGGATCCCGACGTCGGCCAGTCCGACGAGCTGCGTCGGACCGAGCCGATTCGTCGGATCGACCTCTTCGAAACTCACCGTTGCGTCATCGACTTCGCCGTAGACGGTGCGCAGCGGCGCCAGCGCCGTCTCGCGCGTGACGTACGTTCCACCCTGGATCTGGGTGAAGTCGACCCGCCAGTCGATCGTATCGAGCGGCGCCGCGTTGCTGATACCGTGCACGACCGCACGCACCGGCAGGTTCGTTGTCGCGTCGATCCAGAGCTCGCGCAGGCGGTAGCGGCCCGGATCGCGGAGCGGCCGCAGCCCGAGGTGGTGCTGCACGCTGCCGTCGGAGGCGGTGACGTCGCCGAGGTCGGTGACCTCGTAGTTGCGCACGATCGTCCCGGTGCGCCCGATGTGCTGCAGCACCGGCGCGGCCGACGAAACCTCACTGAGGTCGCTAGTCGTCGCGATCGCGACCGCGTCGAGCGCGAGTCCGTAGTCCTGGTCGATCGCGAAGGTCACCTCGCCGACCGGATCGTCAGGCGTTTCGGGATTGAGCGTGGTGCTGAGCAGGCTTCCGCCGCCGGTCGCCGGTGCGCCCGGCGCCGCAGAGCTGCCGGACGACAACCCGGTGAGCCCCGCCGCGAAGTTGATCCCATGCGGAACGTGCGGATTCGCGGCATCCTCGCGGCTGAGCGAGTGCGAGTGGACGAGCCGGCGGCGCATGTCTTCGATCGTGTCCCAGGTCCGCGTGAGCGGGCGTCCGGCCAGCGTGTAGCGCACGACGGTCGCGTACACGGTGTAGTGCGCGTACGCGCTGCGGCTGCGCGCCTCGCGCGCGGCGGTGAACGTCGCATCGGCGGGCGTCTCGGCAGGCAGCGTGTCGAGCAGCGCAGCCAGCACGAATGCGATCACGGCTCGCCCTGCTGCCCGCTACTCACAGCGGCTTCCCAGCCTCGACGGCGCGAAGGCGCTCGTTCGTCCGCATCAGTCGGGGAACGCCGCCGCAGGTGCGCCGGTTCCGCGAGGAGCCGGTTCAGCCGCCCCCGCGTTGGCACAGCTCGATCAGCACGCCGCCGGTCGACTTGGGGTGCAAGAACGCGATCGTGTTGCCGTGCGCGCCGCGCCGCGGCTCCGCGTCGATGAGCCGAACGCCGGCCTGCTCGAGCCTTCGCAGCTCGGCGCGAATGTCGGCGACGCGATACGCGGTATGGTGCAGCTTGCTCTCCGCGTCGCCGCGGTACTTGGCGATCGGCGAGTCCTCGTCGAGCGGTCGCAGCAGCTCGATGATCGCGTCGCCGGTCCGCAGCCCGACCGCCTCGATTCCCTGGTCGGCGACGATCTCACGGTACACCTGGCTGAACCCCAGCGTGCCGGTGTAGAGCGCGATCGCCGCGTCGAGGTCTTTCACCACGATCGCAACATGATCGATCGGCGCGTCGATCATGCGATGTGCTCGTGCGCGACGTGGCGGCCGAACACGCCGCGCAGCACGTCGCAGATCTCGCCGAGCGTCGCGCCGGCGTCGACCGCTTCGACGAACGCCGGCATCAGGTTTGCCGTACCTTCGGCGGCGCGGCGCACGTCGTCTAGCCGCGCCGCAGCGCGCGCCTGGTCGCGACGTTCGCGGACGGCACGGGTGCGCGCGACCTGCTCGGCTTCGATCGCCGGGTCGATCCGCTGGATCGGCATCGAGACGCCGTCGCGGTCGTCGTTGAACGTGTTGACGCCGACGATCACCGCGCGGCCCGACTCGATCGCCTGCTGCGCGCGATAGGCGGACTCGCCGATCTGCTGCTGCATCCAGCCGCTCTCGATCGCCGCGACCGCGCCGCCGAGCGCGTCGATCTCGCCCAGCAGCACGCGCGCGCGCGCGGCCAACTCGTCGGTGAGCCGCTCGACGTAGTACGAGCCGGCCAGCGGGTCGACGACGTCGGTGACGCCGCTCTCGTAGCCGATGATCTGCTGCGTGCGCAGCGCGATCCGGGCCGCGCTCTCGGTCGGCAGCCCGAGCGCTTCGTCCTGGCCGTTGGTGTGGAGCGACTGCGTCCCGCCCAGGACCGCGGCCAGCGCCTGCAGCGCGACGCGCACGACGTTGTTCTCCGGCTCCTGCGCGGTCAGCGTCGAGCCGCCTGTCTGCGTGTGGAAGCGCAGCATCTGCGACTTGGGGTCGCGCGAGCCGAACTCGTCGCGCACGATCTCGGCCCACAGGGCCCGCGCAGCGCGGAACTTGGCGACCTCCTCGAAGAAATCGTTGTGCGCGTTCCAGAAGAACGAGATGCGCGGCGCCACCGCGTCGACGGCGAGTCCGGCCGCGCGCGCGGCTTGCAGGTACGCCTTGGCATTGGCGAGCGTGAACGCGATCTCTTGGAGCGCGGTCGAGCCGGCTTCGCGGATGTGGTAGCCGGAGATCGAGATCGTGTTCCAGTTCGGAACCGACTCGGCGCAGTACGCCATGAGATCGGTGACCAGCCGCATCGACGGTCCAGGCGGATAGATGTAGGTGCCGCGCGCGACGTACTCCTTGAGAACGTCGTTCTGCGTGGTGCCGCCGAGCTTGTCGAACGGGATCCCGCGTCGCCGCGCCACCGCCAGCACGAACGCCAGCAGGATCGCGGCCGGCGAGTTGATCGTCATCGAGACGGTGACCGCGTCGAGCGGGATGCCGTCGAACAGCGTCTCGACGTCGTCGATCGTGTCGATCGCGACCCCCACCTTACCGACCTCGCCGCGCGCCTGCGGCGCGTCGGAGTCGTAGCCGAGCTGGGTCGGCAGGTCGAACGCGACCGACAGCCCGGTGACCCCGTTGGCGAGCAGGTAACGGTTGCGCGCGTTCGACTCGGCGGCGGTCGCGAAGCCGGCGTACTGGCGCATCGTCCAGAGCCGGCCGCGGTACATGTCGCGCCGGATCCCGCGGGTGAACGGATAGCTGCCGGGCGGCGCGCGCCGGGTCGCCGGCTCGGGCTGGTCGTAGAACGGCTCGAGCGGGATCCCGCTGGCGTTGAGTTCGCGCGCGCTCACGGGGTACGGTTGCGCCGCCGCCGCCCGGCCGACCTACACCCCCGGCGGAGCGCGGCCCGGTCATGCAGAAGAACAGGCCGATGCAACGATCGACAGCCCTTTTGGCGGCCGCGCTGTTCGGCATTGCCGCCGCCCTTCCGGCCGCCGCCGACACGCCGACCAAGGACGCGCCGCTCGGCGCGTACTTCCGCTACACCGACGACGGCGTGAACGTGCGGATCGACAAGATCGAGCGCGTGATGCACGTCGACGGTGCGCCGCTGGCGAAGGACGCCGATCCCGGCGACGGGACGACCGGCTACTTGGTTTTCACGATGTCGATCCAGGACGCCGCGGCCAACGAGCAGTCGGTCCCGTCGTTCAACGCGGTCGTGCTCTTCGACGACCAGAGCCAAGTCGCGGACGGACTCCAAGGCCCGTACGTCGGGGCCGGCAAGGGTGACGGTCCGGGCAGCCTGCAGCCCAAGCAGACCATCAAGGTGCGCTACGTGCTCTTCGGAATACCGGCCGACCGCACGGTCACCAAGATCATCTTCGACCCGAACCAGGGCTCGGCGAAGCGACGCTTCACGATCAAGCCCGGCAGCATCGTAACGATCCCGGAGGTCCCGCGCCCCAAGCCCGCCGAGTAACCGTTCATCGGCCTGCCAATCCAAGAGTTGGCCCTTCAGTACCAAATTGGCAAGAGGACTCTGCGAAGAGCGCTTTGCGTCTACGGCTAGGCGTTTGGCCGAACCAGGGTCATGTCGGATTCTCGGGCGCGGCTTAAGGTGGCGTCGTAAATCGCCGAGTCCAGCGCTAGATTCGCTTCGAGCGCGTCCTCGAATCCGCGTGCACTTAGACCTAGCTCTGTGGCCGCCTGTGCAGCACCGAGCATCTGCTTCAGTAACGGATCCACCAGCGCTGCAGGTCGGTCGGCGAAATAGTGCAGCCTGGGTTGTGAAGCATCCGCATCGTCCTGCGGCCCGCATACAGCATCATCCAGAATGTCGCGCAACGTCTCGACATCGTAACTCAGCGGTAGTGATCGAGTAGCGAACAGATCCATGATTCCCAGGGCTACTTCGTTGCGATATGATTCTGACTGATGCATGTTTCGCACCATCTCGTACCACAGCGCCGCCACGGTGTGGACAAGATCGCGCTGCTCTAACAACAGTCGCCGCGATGTAAATAACGACGCGATTGAGACGAGAAAGGGGTCATTCCCGGAATGAACAATTTCGACAGATCCTTGTTTCTTTAGCGCGAGCCGTTGGAGCGCACCGCCGACAAATAAGTCCGCTTTTTCAGACGCAAAGATATCCATCGCCTGTGCAGCAAACGGATTCTCGTAAACGTAGAAGCCGTTAAGTAAGCTGTCGCTGATTGGCGTGCGCAACCGCTGAATCGTGCTCAACGACATCGTAAGCAGGACCGGTGGCCGCTTTTCTGCGGCGGCACGGTCTTTAACTTGCTGTAGCATGGCGACCGCTTGCGCGCGGTTGAGTGGCGTATTCGATCGAACTCCGTCGGGGAGATCTTTTGCATGGCCAATGATCGCGTATGCTGAGTACAAAGCGAGGTCGGCCCAGTGGCAGACCGCGACCGATTGTCGGGCGAACTTTCCCCAATGCCCGTTCGCTAGCATTGCACCGTCCGGGGACAATGAAGAAGGCGGCGAAAGCTTCTTGTTAAGTACGGCGACCGCGTAGTCATTGCTCGTCAGCCGTTGCGGAAACTGCCGCCGCTTGCCTTGTTCTAAGATACAGTTGATACCAACCGAAGAAAAAGGTTGTTGACTGAGAATCCACCACAGGAGCGCTGAGTCCACGTAGTCGGGGTCCGCGACAATGTTGAGAGTGGCGTTCCGATGGATGATAGGGACGACACTCTCCAGATGCAGCCTCGCGCCATGTGGCTTGGGTGCTTTTCTGGCGGCTATCAATAGCTCATCGATTGGAAGCCCTGCAATCGTTGCGAGGCCTCTGAGCGTTTCTTCGGTCCAGCCTCGATCGCCGCGCAGCGCGCGCGACAGGTACGTCGGATCAACCTGAAGTCGGTCGGCCGCGAGCGAGATCGTGATTCCTTGGCGCTTCAGCGCCGGCCGAACGAGATCGGCTACGATTGCCTTTGTGACTGCAGCGCGCCGCCGGATCGGTCCTTTGCGCTTGCTAACGTCCTTCAAGGCAAGTGCTCCTCTTGTCGGCACGGGCGGACCGCAGGGCCCAGTTGTCTTCGATTCGATCAGCCGAAGATGCGATATGACACTGTACTATTAATTGACAAGTTCTGACAACTATCTTGACACTGGCCGAGAAATCACGGATGATGAAGTGCACGACTGTCCTGAGGCCCTGGCCGCAAGCCGGCTGGCCGCAGCAAGGACGAGACGGACCCGCCATGGACTCGGGACGCCGAAAGACGGAGGGCAGTGCCTCCCCGGGAGCGTGAACGTGCCAGAGTCCACCGGCCCAGCCTCGATCGATCCATCGACCGCCGTGAGCGACGACGGCGGCCAGATCTACGAACCTACGCACATCGTCAAGGCGCGCGAATCGCTTCGCCACGCCGACGACCGGCTGCGGCTCACAGGTCCCGCGTGTCCTACCGGGTTAATCCGTAACGCGCTTTCATCGAAGCGTCGTCTAGACGCGTTGCTCGCACTTTGGAAGCGAAAAGCAACTGAGGCTCATGAGGCGTGCGCCCACCTCGCGAATTTCCTTCCCGACGAGTCGCACGTGAGCCGAAGCGTTTGGGCAGCGTGCTGTGCCGTCGCGCTCGTCATCGACGCTGTCGGTGCATTTTGGATAGCAAACGGCTCGCTTGTGCCGGGCAACTACCTCGGTTATGTAACTGCGGCGCTTACTGGCCTGCCGCTGATTATCGGAGGATTTACGGGGCTTAGCTTGCGCAAGAGCCGTGAGACTGTTCGGGGGACCGGCGCTTGGCTTACCTGGGTGTTTCTCTTCTGTGTTGGCGTGGTTGCGGCCATAGCGTACGTGCTAGCCGGTATTCTCGCTCGCTTCGAGGTCGCGATTGCGACGATAATCTTGGGCAAGACGATTGCGACTGCGCCTGCGGTGATCATGACTGTCACGGCATTGATCGGTCTTTGCCTTGGCTTCGCGGCGGAAAATAGGGTCGAGCCCTGGTCGGAGACGCTTGCCAATGCGAAGATTGCTTCAAAGAAGCGGCAGGTGGAAGACGTCGAGGATAAGGTCATGGCCGAGACAGCACGCCTCGATGCGACCGTGGACGAGCTGCACTTCTACACGAGGCCTGAAACCGTGCGAGAGGACCTCTTCGTCGCCCGCGTTCAGCCGTCTGCCAAGGGGGCGGGTACACCGTGATTCTTCGCAGCGGCGCTGGTCTTGCCGCCGTAATCGTCGTTCTTGGCGGAATGCGGGCAGTCTCAGCGGAGCCATCGCGGGACGTCGCGACACTACGCGCGTGCTTCAGCATGAGCGAACCCTCCTATACCCGCCCTAATGTTGCGCTCCTGGTGCCGTCAGCGCAGAGCGCATCGCCCGACGACCGAGCTCGGTACGAGAGCAACGCTCTGTCGACGATCGCGATGGTGTGTCGTTCTAGCGGGCACCTACTGGTGCGGCCGATTCGCGCGCACAACTTTGCCGTCGACGAGGCGTTCTCGGCGAGCGCACCCGACAACGAGGAAGCAAACCAGACACTGCTCCTCGAACAGCGTGAACAGTTTGTGCACGCCGCAGTCTCGGCTGTTGAAACCGCCCTTAGGGCACCGGCCTCCTCAGTTCCTAACGACTTGCTCGGTGCCATTGAAATTGCTGTGCACGACATGTCTGCCTACCCTGGTAAGCGCCTGCTGGTTATTGATTACCACGGTTGGCCGGACAAGAAGTCGCTAACGTATCGGCAGAATCCCGGCACTACAGACGTTGCAAGACTGCGGCGAGTAGCCGGTCCTCTCGAGCTCACTCTAGACGGTAGCGATGTCGTGGTAGCGGGCGTGTCAGCGGAAGCGCGGATGGACCCCAGCGACCAGCAATATGTTTCCCTGTGCCGAGTCTGGGCCGACTTTGTTCGGGACCTTCGCGGTTCGCTGGTTGCCTGCGGTCGGCGGACCCCAGACTTCTTACGCATCGGATTCACGTCGTCGAGCCTTCCGAATCTGGATCATCTATGGACGCGCGACACAGTCGGGGCCGCGCCGCGCTCAGATTGGGAAAGGATCCCGGGGCACGGATCGTAAGCCCGCCTACGGACAATCCCGGCGTTCTGCGTTATCGTTGAACGGACATGAAGCGCAGCACCGTCCTGGCCGGGATCGCCGGCCTCTTCGCCGCCGGCACCGTCGCGGCTCGCGCCGTGACACAGACCGTCACCCATACCGACGCCGAGTGGCGCAAGCTGCTCTCGCCCGAGGCCTACGACGTGCTCCGCCACGAGGGGACCGAGATGGCGTTCTCGAGCCCGCTCGACGAAGAGAAGCACGCCGGGACGTACTTCTGCATGGGCTGCGATCTGGCGCTGTTCTCGTCGAAGACGAAGTTCGACAGCGGGACCGGCTGGCCGAGCTTTTACGCACCGCTCCCCGGCGCGGTCGCGACCAAGCACGACGCCTCGCTGCTGATGGAGCGCACCGAGGTGCACTGCACCCGCTGCGCCGGTCACCTCGGCCACGTCTTCGACGACGGGCCGCCGCCGACCGGACTGCGCTACTGCATGAACGGCGTCGCGCTGCGGTTCCGGCCCGGCCGCGCCGCGTAGACGGCGAGGACGATCGCCAGCAGCGCCTGGAATGGGATCGGCGCGATGATCTTCCAGGTCCCCGGCAACGCGCCGTGCAGGACGCCCAGCGTCGGCAGCACGACCGCGAAGGCTTGATCGAGCGCGCACAGCCAGATCAGCGGCCGAAAGCGCACCGGGTCGGCGAACGCCAGCGCGTAGACCAGCGCGGCGACGACGAACTCGCCGCCCGCGATCTGCGCCGTCATGACGTCGCTGATCGGCACGTCGAACAGCGGCTCCATCAGCTGCGGCGCGAACAGGACGATCAGCGCGATCGAGGCGTCGATGCAGAATCCGATCGCCAGCGCGACGCGCACCACGATCTTCACGCCAGCGTCACCAGCGGCGTGCGCGCTTCGACCGTCTCGCCGGCGGCGACGTGGATCGCGGCGACGGTACCGGCTTTGTGGGCGCGGATCTCGTTCATCATCTTCATCGCCTCGATCACCGCGACGACCTGACCGTCACCGACCGCCGCGCCGGCATCGACCGCGATCTCGACCACCACGCCGTGCATCGGCGCGACCACGTCGTTGCCTGCGCCGGCACTCGAAGTCCGTTTCGCGCCGGCTTTTCTCGGCGCCGCGGCACGCGCGGGTGGCGGCAAACCGTTGCGTCCGGCAACCGCCGGCAGGTCGACGAAGCGCACCCGGAACAGCCGGTCGTTGACCTCGACGCGGATCGCGTCGTCCCCCGGCGCAGCGCTGGGATCTGCCGCCGCGCTGCCGTCGCCGCTCGTCGCCGCTGCATCGGCGGCTGCGAGTTGCGACTCGCTCGCGGACCACGCGGCAGCGAACGGTTCGAGCGTCGCGGTCCCGTACGTCGCATCGCGCACCGGTCCGAAATCGATCAGCGCGCGCAGCAGCGGCAGCGTGGTCGGAACGCCGCCGATCGCATACTCGTCGATCGCGCGCGCCAGCCGCGCCAGCGCCTGCCCCCGATCGGGCGCGCGGACGATCAGCTTGGCGATCATCGAGTCGTAGTCGGGCGTGATCGCGAAGCCCGGATATGCCGCCGAATCGACGCGGACGCCGAGTCCGCCCGGCTCGCGGTAGCGGTCGATGACGCCGGGTGCAGGACGGAAGCTCTGCGCCGGATCTTCGGCGTTGACGCGCACCTCGATCGCGTGGCCGCGAAACGCGATCGCGTCCTGCGCGAAGGGCAGCGGCCGGCCCGCCGCGACCAGGATCTGCTCGCGGACGAGATCGAGGCCCGAGATCTCCTCGGAGACGGTGTGCTCGACCTGGATGCGCGTGTTCATCTCGAGGAAATAGAACTCGTCACCGCTGACCAAGCACTCGATCGTGCCGACGGAGTCGTAGCCGATCGCGCGCGCCGCCTGCACGCCGGCTGCGCGCAAACCTTCGCGCACGCGCGGCGGGATCAGTGCCGGCGCTTCCTCCCACAGCTTCTGGTGCCGGCGCTGCAGCGAACAGTCGCGCTCGCCGACGTGCAGTACCGTGCCGTGCTTGTCGGCCAGGACCTGCAGCTCGATGTGCTTGGGATTCTCCAGGTAGCGCTCGGCGTAGATCGTACCGTTGCCGAAGTAGGCAGTCGCCTCGCGCTGCGCGGTCGAGAACGCCGACGCGATCTCGTCGACCGCGCGCGCGACTTTGAGCCCCTTGCCGCCGCCGCCGCCCGACGCTTTGAGCGCGAGCGGCAGGCCGTACTTCTCGGCGGCGCGCCGCGCGCCGCCGGCATCGGCGATCGGCTCGGTTCCGCCCGGCACCACCGGAACGCCGGCGGCGACCATCGCTTGGCGCGCGCGCACCTTGTCGCCCATCGCATCGATCGCGTCGGCATGCGGCCCGATCCAGACGATGCCGGCGGCGACGACGCGTCGCGCGAAGCCGGCGTTCTCGGCGAAGAAACCGTAGCCCGGGTGCAGCGCGTCGGCGCCGGCGCGCTGCGCGACCTCGAGCAGCTTGTCGGCGTCGAGGTACGACTGCGACGGCGCGGCCGGACCGAGATGATACGCCTCATCCGCGTAGCGCACGTGCAGCGCGTCGCGATCGGGGTCGGAGTACACCGCGACCGTCGCGCATCCGAGCTCCTTCGCGGTCCGCATGATACGAATCGCGATCTCGCCGCGGTTCGCGACGAGGATCTTCCGAAATGGCCGGTCCTGAGGCGCTCGAAGGAGGTCAGCCATCGAGCCTGCCGGCGGCGGCCCAGCCTGACCCGCGCCGCACGGCGCGCGCACGGTCGTCGACCGGAATTCGGGCCGCCAGCGCCCAGCGCGATGCCTGCGGAGGCGGCGCGTCCGGCTGCGCGGCGCGCGCGACGAGCAGGTAGGCGGCCGCGATGGCGGCGAGCTCGTCGGCCGATGGAGCCGGCCGCGGGTCGCGCGCGCGCATCAGCTCTTGGCGGGCTCGGGGTACATCCCCATCGCGTGGTAGCCGGCGTCGACGAAGTGCACGTCGGCGGTCACCTGCGACGACAGGTCCGACGCCAGGAACACCGCCACGTTTCCGACGTCCTCGATCGTGATGTTGCGCCGCAGCGGTGAGGCGGCTGCGACCTTGGCCGGCATCGACGAGAAGCCGGCCACTTGGCGCGACGACGCCGTGCTGATCGGCCCGGCCGAGATCGCGTTGACGCGGATCCCGCGGCTGCCGAGGTCGAACGCCAGATACCGCACCGTCGCCTCGAGCGCGGCCTTCGCGATGCCGGCGATGTTGTAGTTCGGGACGATTCGGGTGCCGCCGAGATAGGTGAGCGCCATGATCGACGCGCCGTCGTTGAAGTTCTCGCGCAGGTGCCCGGCCAGCGCGATCAGCGAGTACGCGCTGATGTCGAGCGCCGTCTCGAAGCCGTCGCGCGACGTGTCGTAGACCGTTCCCGACAGGTCTTCTTTCTTCACGAACGCGATCGAGTGCACGAGCCCGTCGATCTTTCCGGCGCCGGCGGCCAGCGCGCGCAGCGACTCGTCGCTGGTGACGTCGCACGGCAGCACCGTCGCTTCGCCGAGCTCGGCGGCGTGCTTGCGCACCGCGTCCTCGACCCGCTCACCCTGGAACGTCAGGACTAGCCGTGCCCCGTGCGCGTGCAGTTGGCGCGCGATCCCGCTGGCGATCGACCACCGGTTCGCGATGCCGGTGACGACGATGGTCTTTCCGTCGAGCAGTGCCACGAGGTCCGGTCATCGGCCGGAACGGTCGGACAACCCTGCCGCGGCAGCTGGAGGCCGCCGTGCCGCCCGGAACCGCGACCCGGGCCGGCGCACTTCCCGGCATGCGCTCGCCGATTGCCGCCGCCGTCGCTTTGCTGGTGCTCGTCTCGCCAGCCGCCGCCGCACCGGCCGCCGGCGGTCCCACCGCCGCCGACCTCGCCGTCCCGCGCTACGACCACGTCTTCGTGATCATGGGCGAGAACAAGGACTGGTACAGGATCGACGGTTCGCCCAACGCCGTCCGGCTGGCCGCGTTCGCGAAGCAGTACGGCGACGCGACGCGCTTCTACGGCGAAGTGCATCCGAGCGAGGCCAACTACGTCGCGCTGGTCGGCGGCTCGACGTTCGGCATCCACGACGACGACGCGTTCTACTGCACGCCCGGCTCGACCGACGTACACTGTCCGCACGCGCGGCAGGCCGGCTACGTCGCGCACACGGTCGACGCCCCGCAGCTCGGCGCGCAACTCGAAGCGGCGGGTCTGACGTGGAAGAACTACAACGAGAGCATCCCGGCGGCGGGTTCGCTCGCGGTCACCGGGACGAATCCGGCCGAAGGCGGTCCGAACGCGGTGCAGCTCTACGCGTCCAAGCACTCGGGTTTCGTCAACTTCGCGTCGGTCCAGCACGACTCGCACCGGGCCGGCCACCTCGTCGGCTACGACGCGCTGCGGCGCGATCTCGCGTCGGGCGACTTGCCGAGCTTCGGGTTGATCATCCCGAACCTGTGCAACGACATGCACGGCATGGCCGCCGGCGCCGGCGTACCGGACGACTGCGTCTACAAAAACCGCGACGCGATGATCCGGCGCGGCGACGCGGCGATGGGCACGACGATCGACGCGATCATGGCGTCGGCGGCGTGGCGTTCGCCGGGCAACGTCGCGATCGTGGTGACGTTCGACGAGGACGACGGCACCGGGCGCGACGGCTGCTGCGGCGTCACGCCGAACGCGCCGTCGAACTTCGGCGGCGGACACATCGCGACGATCGTCATCACCAACCACGGTCCACGCGGCCTGGCCGACGCGACGCCCTACAATCACTACTCGCTACTGCGCACGATCGAGGACGCGTTCGGCATCCACGACTACCTAGGGCTCGCCGGGGCTGCCTCGGAGGGGGTCAAGCCGATGCTGCCACTGTTCGCAATCGCTCAGAATCGCTAGTCAAACGTTTGCTCGGGGCCACAATTCAGAGGCCCCCGATTCAGATAGGTAAGTTTGGTCCTAATTTGCGGTATTGGGACATTCGCGACCGTACTGCAAGGCGATCGTGAGTCCCAAAGGGTGTACCAATGTCTCGAACCGTCTTCGTCCTCGAACCTCAAACGGTGTTCTTGCCGGAGCTCAGCCGGATCGTAGCGGCGGCGGGCGGCCGGGTGACGACGTGCGCGGACGCGTTCGACGTGGTCGAGATCTCGGCGCTGCGTGCCGACTATGCCTTGCTCGACTTGGACTACGCGCTGCCGGGCGTTCTCGACGGCTTGGCGTATTTCGTCGCCGCGGCTCCCCGGGTGAAGCCGATCCTGATCACGCACCAGCGCGACTTCCGTCCCCTCGCCCGCTATCGCGACGCGGGTGCCGTCGTGCTGCCCAAGTCGCTGTCGTCGTCCGAGCTGATGCACGCGCTGCGCGCGATCTTCCTGGGCGACGCCTATCCCCTCACGTTCGCGGCCCCGCCGCGGCGCGTGCGCACGATCTACGCCGAGCACGCCGCGGTCGACGCACGGGTGTAAGCCGGTGCACCGCTAACCGGCTCGGGCACGTGCCCGGCGCACGAAAAGAGATGCTGCCTGCCGCGGCTACAACGGAATGTTGCCGTGCTTACGGTGTGGGCGGTTGACGCGCTTGCTCACCAGCGAATCGAGCGCGCGTGATACGGCGCGGCGCGTCTGCGACGCCACGATGACGTCGTCGACGTAGCCGCGCTGGGCGGCGATGTACGGGTTGGCGAAGTGCTCGGTATAGTCGGCGACGAGCTCCGCCTCGCGAGCGGCCGGATCGGGCGCGTCCGCGATCTCGCGCCGGTTGAGGATCTTGACCGCGCCGGCCGACCCCATCACCGCGATCTCGGCGGTCGGCCAGGCGAAGTTGAAGTCGGCGCGGATGTGCTTGGACGACATGACGTCGTACGCGCCACCGTACGCCTTGCGGGTGATGACCGTGATCTTCGGCACCGTCGCCTCGGCGAACGCGTAGAGCAGCTTGGCGCCGTGCTTGATGATCCCGCCCCATTCCTGGCTCGTCCCCGGCAAGAAGCCGGGCACGTCGACGAACGTCAGCAACGGGACGTTGAACGCGTCACAGAAGCGCACGAAGCGCGCGGCCTTGATCGACGCGTTGATGTCGAGCACGCCGGCCAGGACCTTCGGTTGATTCGCGACGACGCCGACACTGCGGCCGCCGATCCGGCCGAAGCCGATGACGACGTTCTGCGCCCACAGCGGCTGGATCTCGAAGAAGTCGCCGTCGTCGAGTACCGGGACGATCGCGTCGACGATGTCGTAGGGCTTGTTGGGTGCGTCGGGGATCAGCTCGTCGAGCTCAGGTGCGACGCGCAACGGATCGTCGTCGCTCGTGACGAACGGCGGATCGTCGAGATTGTTCGACGGGATGAACGAGAGCAGCCGGCGGCAGTGCTCGTTCATCTCGTCCTCGTCGGCCGCCGTCAGGTGCGCGACGCCACTCTTGGTCGCGTGCGTGATCGCGCCGCCGAGCTCTTCGAAGCTGACGTCCTCGCCGGTGACCGTCTTGGTGACGTCCGGACCGGTGATGAACATCTGCGAGATCCCTTCGACCATCACCGTGAAGTCGGTGATCGCCGGCGAGTAGACCGCGCCGCCCGCGCACGGTCCGGCGATCAGGCTGATCTGCGGCACGACGCCCGACGCCTGCACGTTGCGCCAGAAGATCTCGGCGTAAGCGCCCAGGCTCACCACGCCCTCCTGGATTCGCGCGCCGCCGGAGTCGTTGATCCCGATCATCGGACAGCCGGTGCGCACGGCAAGGTCCATCACCTTGCAGATCTTCTCGGCCATCACTTCACCCAGCGATCCGCCCAGCACGGTGAAGTCTTGCGAGAACAGGAACACGCGCCGCCCGTCGATCGTCGCGTGGCCCGTCACGACCCCGTCGCCGAGGAACGACCGCTCGTCCAAGCCGAACTCGACGGTCCGGTGGACCGCGAAGCGATCGAGCTCGACGAACGAATCGGGATCGACCAGCGCCTCGACGCGATCGCGTGCGAGCCGCTTGCCGCGCGCGCGCTGCCGCTCGTTGGCGTCCTCGCCGGCGGGCGCGAGCGACTCCGCCCGCATCCGTTCGAGCCGGCGGTACGCATGGTCGTGAGGCGACTCGCTCATCGCGACGGCCTTCGCCGCGCGGACCGCCGGTCCGTTAGTGGTAGATCGTCCCGTTGACCATCACGTAGCCGTCGAAGGCCTGGCCGCGGCCGCTCGCGGTGTGCGTCTCGTCGATTCCTTCGAAACCGCCGTTCTCGCGGTGGTAGCGGCCGCGCACGACGACGACGTCGCCGGGATGCGCGGCGACGCTGCCTTCGATCGCGATCGGATCGCTGCCGTCGACGTCGAGCAGGAAGCTCGCGTGCGGAACGCGCGCCGTGCTCGGGGCCGGGCCGTCGTACACGATGCCGCAGACGGTCACCTCGTTGCGGAACGGCATCGGGACCGTGCGGTACGACAGGAAGGCGTCGTTGGCGCAGGCGTCGGCGGCCGACGCCTGCATCACCGTCGGCGGGGGCGAGGCGAGATCGTAGAACGGCTGCGGGGTCGGGGTCGCCATCGGGTCGGGACCGTCGCGGCGCGCGGCGGCCGGGGCGCTCAGCGCGGCGACCGCGACTGCGACGGCGACGGCACAGGACAGGCTGGTCAGGGCACGGCGAGATGCGAGCGTGTTCACGCTCGCATCATACCCGATCGGCGACGTCCGCGGCGGCGGCGATCTCGCGGCGCTCGATCACCAGCGGCGGGCGCCGGCGTCCGGTCACGACCGGCCGCCGCGCGCGGCCGCCGCCGGTGACGTTGAGCAGCACGGTCTGGTCGCGGCCGACGGTGCCGTCGCGGACCGCGTCGCCGAGCGCGGCGATCGCAACACCCGCCGGCGGCTCGACGTCGATCCCCTCGAGCTCGAGGAACTGCAGCATCGCGCGGGCCAGGTCGTCGTTGCCGACCGCATATGTACGGCCGCCGGCCGCCGCGAGCGCCTCGCGGATTCCGCCGGCGGCGGCGTACGGCGGCGCCGGGTTCCCCAGCACCGCGGCGGCGATCCGGCCCTGCCGTTCCCGCACCTCGGCGGCGCCCAACTCGGCGAGCGACGTCGAGCGCCGCGACCAGGCGTCGTGGATCGGGGTGAAGGGCTCGTTCTGCGCCAGCACCAGCCGCGGCGGTGCCGTGCCGAACCGTCCGTCGGCGATCAGCCGCAGCGCGGTCTCGTGGACCGCCAGGGCGCCGGCCGCGCTGCCGACCGCCTGGACGTAGACGTCCGGGATCGCGCCGATCGCGTCGACCGCGGCCAGCAGGATCGTTCCCATCCCGTCACGCCGGGCGACGTTGCGCACCCCGCCCTCGGCGACGAAGCCGTCGAGGGCGGCGATGCGTTTGGCCAGCGCGATTGCATCGTCGTACTCGCCGTCCTCGACCGCGATGATCCGAACCGAGGAGCCGACCGCGACCAGGGCCGCCAGCGGCTCCCAGGCGTCGAGCGGGATTACGATCACCGCCGGCAGGTTCGCGGCGGTCGCGATCTCGGCGAAGGCCGCCGCCGTGTTGCCGGCCGAGGCGACGACCAGCGTTCGGCGCTCGCCGGGTGCGAGGCGGGCGAAGGCCGCGACCGCCTCGAGCTCCTTGAAGGTCGCGGTCCGCAGGGTCGCGGCGCGCTCGGGCCACCAGCCGCAGAACGCGATCCAGAGGTCGCGCAGGCCGAGCGCGCCGGCCAGGGCCGCGCTGCGGTAGACGCCGACGTTGGCGTCGGTCGCCAGCGGCCGTCCCAGCGGCAGCCAGCGGGCGTAGCGCGCTACCGACGGAGCTGCGCCGGGCGCGTGCCGGGTCTCGGGGTACTCGCTGCGCAGCAGGGCGGGCGGGTGCGGGAGGCCGCAGTCCAGCCGGACGCCGTCGTCGTCGTACGACGCGCCACAACCGCAACAGCGCAGACGGTAAGCCCTCTCCGCGGACACACCTTAAGAATCGGCACGCGCGCGACCCGGCTTCAGGCCGGGCCGGGCGTCACCAGATCCCGAGCGCCAGCTTGACGTCCTCGCTCGCCATCGTGCGCGGATCCCAAGGCGGGCTGAAGGTGATGTCGACGTTGGCGCGCTTGACGCCCTCGACGCTCTCGACCTTGCTCATCACCGCTTGCTTGAACATCGGGCCGACCGGACACATCGGTGAGGTGAGCGTCATCGTGACCGTCACGTCCTCGCCGTTGTCGCCTTCGCACGCGACGTCGTAGACGAGCCCCAGGTCGAGGATCCCCATGTTGAGCTCCGGGTCCTCCACGTCTTTGAGCGCTTCGCGCACGATCTCGGTCGTCACCATGTCGGTGGCTATGACTCGTTTGCGGCCGCGCGAGTTCCGCCCGGGACCGCCGGCGCGGCATCGCCGGCCGCCGGCGGCGTGCCGTAGGCCGGCCCGATCACGACCGGCCACGGCGCGCGCAGGGCGCGCGTTGCCAGCGGGATCCCGACGAGCAGCACGACCGTCACGCTGAAGGCGCGCTCCCCGTTGTGGGTGACGAAGTACAGCGCCGCGCCGAAGCCCGGTATCGCGACCAAGCCGCCCACGAACGCCGACCAGGCGTCCTTGCGCTCGCGCGCGTCGAGCACCGCCCAGGCGCGCCGCATCCCGCGCAGCGACAGCAGCCAGCTGAAGGTCAGCACGCCGAGGAACACGCCCAGGTACAGTTCGAGTCCCTCGGGCGAGAAGTGCACGCCGCCGTTGAGGCGAGAGAACGTCAGCATCGCGTAGGGCGTGAGTGCGACGAACGCCAGGAACGCGAACAGCAAGATCACGTCGGGCCGATGCGGCGCGAAGCCCGTCGACATGATGCGGTGAAAACGGAACCAGAACAAGCTCACCACCCCGAACGCGCCGAAGAACAGCGCGTAGCGCAGCGTGTGCGCGAAGACCTCACTCGGCGTCTTCGGGATGTCGAGCTGCAGGGCCAGCAGCGACATCGAGAAACCCACCACGATGTCGCCGAACGACTCGAGCCGCGCGACGAAGTGGCGCTCCGACGTCGTGAGCGTCTGGCGGAACCTCACACCGCGAGGTACCGCTGCATCATCGCTTCGTCGGCGCGCAACTCGGCGATCGTTCCGGAGCCGACGACGCGCCCGTTCGACAGCACGTACCCGCGATCGGAGAGGCTCATCGCGACCTGCGCGTTCTGCTCGACCAGCAAGATCGTGTTGCCCTCGGCGCGGATCGAGCGCACGACCTCTTCGACGTTGCGCGCGATCAGCGGCGCCAGTCCTTCCATCGGCTCGTCGAGCAGGATGATCTCGGGGTTGGCGACGAGCGCGCGCGCGATCGCCAGCATCTGCTGCTCGCCGCCTGATAGCTTGGCCGGCTTGTCCTTGCGCTCGCCGAGAACCGGGAACATCTCGTAGACCCGCTTCTCGGTCCAGGCGCCTTTGCGGCCGGCGAGCGAGGCCAGCCGCAGGTTCTCGCCGACGGTCAGGTTGGGGAAGATGCGCCGGTCCTCGGGGACGAACGCGATCCCGGCCTGTGCCAGCGCGAACGGCGTCTTGTTGGTGATCGGCTTGCCTTTGAACGCGATCGTGCCGGAGCGCGCCGGGACCAGACCCATGATCGTCTTGCAGGTCGTCGAGCGGCCGGAGCCGTTGCGGCCGAGCAGCGCGACGACCTCGCCGGCGTCGATGTCGAGCGAGACGTCCTGCAGCACGTGGCTCTTGTCGTAGTAGGCGTTGACGCGGTCGAGCGCGAGCAGCATCAGGCCAGCTCTCCCAAGTAGGCGCGCTGTACGGCTTCGTTGGCGCGGATCTCTTGCGGCGTCCCGGTCGCCAGCACCGACCCGGTCTGGAAGACCGTGATCGTCGTCGAGATCGCCATCACGACGTCGATGTCGTGCTCGACCAGCAAGATCGTGCGGCCGGGCGCGATGCGCTGGATCAGGTCGACCGTCTCGTGCGTTTCGGCCGGCGACATGCCGGCCAGCGGCTCGTCGAGCAGCAGCACCGGCGGATCGCCGGCCAGCACCAAGCCGATCTCGAGCCGGCGCTGATCGCCGTGCGACAGGTTCTCCGCGCGCGCGCCGGCCGCGTCGAGCAGCCCGACGTCGCGCAGCACGCGCTCGGTCTGCGCCGCGAGATCGCCCATCCGGCGCTCGGGCAGAAAGAAATTGGCCTTGCCGTCGTGGACCGCTTGGACGGCCAGCCGCACGTTCTCGTAGACGGTCAGCCGCCCGAAGATGTTGGTGATCTGGAACGAGCGCGCAATCCCGAGCCGCGCGCGCCGGTGCGGCGGGAGCGAGGTGATCTCGCGGTCGCGGAACCAGATCCGACCTTCGCTCGGCGGCAGCAGGCCGGACAGCAGATTGAAGAACGTCGTCTTGCCGGCGCCGTTGGGACCGATGATCGTGCGCACGCCGCCGGCCGGAACCGTCAGCGACACGCCGTTGACGGCAGTGAAGCCGGAGAAGCGGCGGGTCAGCCCCTCCGTGCGGAAGACGGTTTCCGGTGCGGTCGCGGCGGCGCTCACGGCGACTGCTCCGGCGACGCGACCGGCTCGTCGAGCGGCGGCAGCTCTTCTTGGCGGTCGGTCTGGAGCCGCGCGCGAGCCGAGAACCCGCGTCGCAGCGCGTTGGCGAAACCGTAGTGGCGGATGTCGTCGAACAGACCCATGATGCCGCGCGGGCCGGCCAGCACGAAGATCACGAACACCAGTCCGACCCACGCTTCCCAATAGACGGTCGCCTGCGAGATGTTGTTCTGCAGCTCGAAGTAGACCGTCGCGCCGAGGATCGGACCCATGAAGGTCTGCATCCCGCCCAGCAGCGACATCATCACCACCCGGCCGGAGTACTCGACCGAACCGGCGTCGGGGTTCATCGTCTGCTGGAAGTACGCCCACAGCCAGCCGGCCACGATCGGAAAGAACGCCGACAGCACGAACGCGTTGACGCGGTACTTGTTGACGTCGTACCCGAGGAAGCGCGCCCGCTGCTTGTTCTCGCGAATCGCGTGGAGCACGCTGCCGAACGGCGAGTTGACGATCCAGTACAGCAGCACGAGGCACGCGAAGACGACGATCGCGCTGAAGACGTAGTAGTGGAACGATTCGTGGAACCAATCCGGCGTCAGCGGCCCGAGCGACGGTCGCGCGATCCCGTCGATCCCGTCCTCGCCGCCGGTCAGCTCGCTGTAGTTGAAGGCGATGAAGAAGATGACTTGCGCGAACGCCAGCGTGATCATCGAGAAGTAGATCCCGCTCGAGCGCGGGACGATCAGCCGGGCCAGGAACCATGCCCAGGCCATTCCGATAAGCAGCGACAGCAGCAAGGCGACGAACAGGTTGTCGGCCGGCGCGTGCGCGACCGTGAGGCCGAACAGCACGACCGAATAGCCCTTGGTGAACAGCGCCGTGGTGTAGGCGCCCAGCGCGAAGAACATCGCGTGGCCGAACGACAGCTCGCCGACGTGCCCGAACAGCAGGTTGAAACCGCCGGCGAAGAGCGCGAAGATCAGCATCGTGGTGGCGATGTCGACGAAGCCGCCTTGGTGCGCGAACGGGTTCGCACCGGCGACGAACGGCAGCACGACGAACAGCAGCGCGGTCCACAGCAGCGGATGGGTCAGCGGATTGCTCTTGACGCCCGGGCCGGCGCGAAGCTTCACTCGAACAAGCCTTCAACGCCGAACAGGCCGCGCGGGCGCAGCAGCAGGATGATCCCCATGATCACGTAGCCGGTGAGCTCGACCGCGGGCGGGAAGAACAGCGCCATCAGGCTCGACAGCACGCCGATCAGCAGCCCGCCGACGATCGCACCCCAGAACGAGCCGATCCCGCCGACGATCACGATCACGAAGGTCAGCACGATCCACTGCGACGCCAGCTGCGGGGCGACGGCATAGATCGGCGCCGCGAGCGCGCCGGCCAAGCCGGCCATGAACGAGCCGATCCCGAACACCAAGGTGAACATCAGCGGCATGTTGATGCCGAGGATCTTCACCATCTCCGCGTCGCGCGTGCCGGCCCGGATGATGATCCCGATGTTCGTCTTGTTGAGCAGCAGCCAGACCAGCGCCAGGATGACGATCGTCAGGAACACCAGCAGGACGTCCTTGTAGAAGGGCAGCTGGTAGGAGCCGATCGAGATCGACTGCGGGATGTACGCCGGCTGCTCGACCCGGACGGCGTCGTCGCCCCACACCCGCCGGCAGATCTGCGTGAAGATGAGTGCCGTGCCGTAGGTCAGCAGCAGCGTGTACTCGGGGATCCGCTTGTAGAGCGGCCGTATCAACCCGAATTCGAACGCCATCCCCAACAGCCCGACGATGACCGCCGCGGCGAGGATCGCCGGCCAGAACCCGATCGCCCCGTTGAGCTGGTACATCACGTAGGCGCCCAGCATGAAGAAGGCGCCGTGCGAGAAGTTGATCACCCCCATCAGGCCCAGGATGATGTTCAAGCCCAGGGCGACCAAGATGTAGAGCATCCCGAGAGTTATGCCGTTGACCAGCTGGTCGAGCAGCTCAGGTGCCGATAGCAGTCCTATGAGATGGATTGCGGCGTCCTCCGGGTGCGACGGAAGAGCCTCCGTTCGCGCAACAGGGGTCCGCTTCCATGCCGTACCGCCGCGCCGTTTGAAACTGAACCAGGCGGCCGAAAGTTATATGGACACTATCCTCCACGGGGCTCGAGCGAAGCGCCGCGGCGGCTAGCGGCAGGAGCGGCTGGGCCGCTCGGGGAGTTTCGTACCGTATGTCAATGTGGGAACCGTTCACCGAACGCGCGCGGCGCAGCATCGTGCTCGCTCAGGAAGAGGCGCAGCGGCTCGGGAACAACTACATCGGGACCGAGCACATCCTGCTCGGGATCATCTCCGAGGGAGAGAGCCTGGCCGCCAAAGTCCTCGAGACGCTCGGGGTCAACTTGGCCAAGGTCCGCCAGGAGGTCGAGGCGATCGTCGGCCGGGGCGGCCAGACGGTCCAGCAGGAGATGGTGTTCACGCCGCGCGCCAAGCGGGTGATCGAGCTGGCCTTCGAAGAGGCCCGCCAGCTCAACCACAACTACATCGGTACCGAGCACCTGCTGCTGGGGCTGATCCGCGAGGGCGAGGGCGTCGCCGCCCGCGTCCTGACCAACCTCGGCGTCGACCCGGCCAAGGTCCGGGTCCAGACCACTTCCCTGCTCGGGGCCGAGGGTCAGCCGCCCGCGCCCAAGGGCAAGTCGAAGACGCCGACGCTCGACGCCTACGGCCGCGACCTGACCACCCTGGCCCGCGAGAACAAGCTCGACCCGGTGATCGGGCGCTCCAACGAGATCGAGCGGGTCATCCAGATCCTGAGCCGCCGGACCAAGAACAACCCGGCCCTGATCGGCGAGCCCGGCGTCGGCAAGACCGCGATCGCCGAAGGCCTGGCCCAGCGCGTCGTCAAGACCGAGGTCCCCGAGCCGCTGCGCGACAAGCGCGTCATCACGCTCGACCTAGCCGGCCTCGTCGCCGGGACCAAGTACCGCGGCGAGTTCGAAGAGCGCATGAAGCGCGTCATGGACGAGATCCGCGGCGCCGCCGGTGAGATCATCCTGTTCATCGACGAGCTGCACACGCTGGTCGGGGCCGGCGCGGCCGAGGGCGCGATCGACGCCTCGAACATCATCAAGCCCGCGCTGGCGCGCGGCGAGCTGCAGTGCATCGGCGCGACCACGCTCAACGAGTTCCGCAAGCACATCGAGAAGGACTCGGCGCTCGAGCGCCGGTTCCAGCCGGTGATGGTCGGCGAGCCGTCGGTCGACGAGACCGTCGAGATCCTCAAGGGCCTGCGCGACCGCTACGAGGCGCACCACAAGGTCACCATCACCGACGAAGCGCTGGTCGCCGCCGCCAAGCTCGGCGACCGTTATATCGCCGACCGTTTCTTGCCCGACAAGGCCGTCGACCTGATCGACGAGGCGGCCTCGCGCGTGCGCCTGCAGGCGACGCTTCCGCCGGCCGAGATCCGCGAGATCGAGAACCAGATCCGGCTCGTCAAACAAGAGAAAGAGTCGGTCGTCAAGTCGCAAGAGTTCGAAAAAGCGGCCGCGATCCGCGACCGTGAGGAGAAGCTGCGCCTCGAGAAGCAGCGGCTCGAAGCGGAGTGGACCGACAAGCGCGCGCAGCAGGACAAGACGCTCAAGGTCACCGAGGACGACATCGCCCACATCGTCGCGTCGTGGACAAAGATCCCGGTCTCGCGGCTCGCGCAGGCAGAGACGGCCAAGCTGCTCGGGATGGAAGAGCAACTCCACAAGCGCGTGATCGGGCAGAACCAGGCGATCGGAACGGTCACCCGCGCGATTCGCCGCTCGCGGGCCGGGCTCAAGAATCCCAAGCGCCCGATCGGATCGTTCATCTTCTTGGGCCCGACCGGCGTCGGCAAGACCGAGGTCGCGCGCTCGCTGGCCGAGTTCATGTTCGACGACGCCGAGTCGATGATCCGCATCGACATGTCGGAGTACATGGAGAAGTACGCCGTCTCGCGGCTGGTCGGCGCGCCGCCCGGCTACGTCGGCTACGAAGAGGGCGGTCAGCTCACCGAAGCGGTGCGCCGCAGGCCGTACTCCGTCGTGCTGCTCGACGAGATCGAGAAAGCGCACCCCGACGTGTTCAACCTGCTGCTGCAAGTGCTCGAAGACGGCCGGCTGACCGATTCTCAGGGCCGCGTCGTCGACTTCAAGAACACGGTCATCATCATGACCTCGAACGTTGGCGCGACCGGGATGCAGACGACGACCGAGATCGGTTTCCGGTCGCAGAAAGATGCCGGCACCACCGACACGCAAGCCTACGAACGGATGAAGACCAAGGTGCTCGACGAGGTCAAGCACGCGTTCCGGCCGGAGTTCCTCAACCGCGTCGACGAGACGGTGGTGTTCCATCAGCTCAGCCGGGAGCAGATCGCCGAGATCGTCGGGCTCGAGCTCGAGAAGGTCATCCGCGAGGTCAAAGCTCAGGAGATGGATCTCGAAGTCACCGAGGACGCAAAGCAGCTGCTGGCGCGCAAGGGTTGGGACCCGCAGTTCGGCGCCCGCCCGCTGCGGCGTGCGATCCAGCGCGAGGTCGAGGACGAGCTGGCCGAGGAGATGCTCAAAGGCACGTTCGGCAGCGGCGACCGCATCTTGGCCGAAGTCAACCAGGACAATCCCGAGAAGCTGCGCTTCTCGAAGATCCCGCACGTCGAGCCGCCCGCGCCGAGCCAGCCGGAAGTCCAACCCGCTTAGGTTCACTTCGCTGCAGCCCGCGGAAAGACGCCGTTCGTGATGCGGCCGTCGGGAAACCGACCGCCGCGTCACGAAGGATGGTAGGTTGACCCCGTACGCGCTTTGGCGGTCGCGTCTCCCGGTCCAGATCGGGACGTGGTTCGCACGCGATCTCACGCGCTCCGCGCTCGCCTTGGTCGAGGGCGGGCGCGTCGCGCTGCGCTCGGTCGAGCCCAACCGCGTCGAAGCGACGGTCCGCAACCGCGTTCCGGTCGCGACCGCGGTCGAGTGGTCGTCGGGGACCGGCCCGCAGGCGCTGCGCTCGGTGTGCACCTGCGGCGGGAGCGGCGTGTGCGAGCACGTCGTCGCGACCCTCGAGGTCGTCCGCACGGCCGAGGAGGCCGCGCTGCCGCTGCCGCCGGCCGACGGGACCGATGAAGACCTGTCCTGGCTGCCGGACTTCGAGCAGGATGCGGGCCGGGCGCGGGCGCGCGCGGTCTGGCCGGTGCTGTCGGCCAGCGGCGGGACGCTGACCGGCTCGCTGTTCCTCGACACGCCGCGCCTGCGCGGCGTCATTCGTGACGCCGAGGCGATCCTGGCGATGATGGACGCGACGCCGCCCGACGACTGGGACGAGGTCGACCGCGCGCTGCTGCGTGACGACGCGGTACTGGAAGCCTTCGGGCCGCGGACGTCGGCCAAGGCGCTGGCGCGCGCGCTGTTCCGGCTGGCGCGCCATCCCCGCCTGCGCTTCGACGACGCGCCGAGCGAGAACCGGCACCCGGCCGAGCTGACGCCGTTCGCGATCGACGCTCGCGGCCTGCGGCTGCGCGCCGTTCGCTCCGGCGCGGGATTCGTGCCGGTGCTCGAGTCGTCAGGCGGCGGGCGGATCGCGCCCGCCGGCGCGATCGTCGTCGACGGGCCGCCGGCGTGGCTGGCCGCCGACCGCACCGCGTATCTGCTCGACGGCAGCTTCGACCCGCGCAAGGTGATCGCGGCCGCCCAGCGCGCCGCTGTGGAAGCAGCAGCCGACGGCGGCACGGTCCCGTCGGTTCGCTCGATCGCGCGCGTCGCTCCGTTCTTGACCGCCGCCGAGCGCAGCGAGCTCGGCGTCGTCGATGCCGAGCAGCCGGGGCTCATCGTGCGCGCGGCGTGGCGCGACGGCGCGCTCGTCGCGCGGCTGGCCTTCGTCGACCGCGCGACCGGCGCGTTCGCGCCGTTCGGCGTGCACGGCGCGGTGACGACCAGCAGCGGCCGGTTCGTGCGCTGGGCGCCCGAGGTCGCGCGCAGCTTCGCGCGCCGGTTCTTGGAGCTCAACTTCGTCCCGCGCGGCGTCGACGGTTTCGCGCTGCACGACGCCGACCGCGCCGCCGACGTCGTCCGCGACGTTTGGCCGGATTGGGACGACCTCGACCTGCGGCTCGACGAGTCGCTGGCTGCGCTGGCCGCCGGCGCTGCGGTCGGCGTCGCGGTGACCGCCAACGCGGCCGACGCCGGCGACTGGTTCGACCTCGACGTCAGCGTCTTCGTCGGCGGCGGCGAGCCGCTCAGCCGCGACGAGCTGCGCGCGCTGCTCGGCTCGAAGGGCCGCTACGCGGAAGTGCGCGGTAAGCTGGTCGACGTCGCCGACCTGCGCTCGCGCCAGAACCTGCTCTCCGAGCTGACCGACCGCCGCCGCACCGGCCTCGCGTCGCTGGTCGCAATGCGCGACGAGCTGCACGAAGCGTTCGGCGACGTCGCGCTGCCCGAAGAGGTCGAGCGCGTCCGCGAACGCCTGCGCAACTTCGCCGGCATCGAAGAGATCGAGCCGCCGGCACAACTCGTGTTGCCGTTGCGCGACTATCAACGTCGAGGTTTGGACTTTCTTGGTTACCTTGCGTCGTTTCGCTTCGGGGGCATCCTCGCCGACGACATGGGCACCGGGAAGACGAGCCAATTAATTGCACATGTTGCGAAACGTAAGGAGATGGAAGGGCCCTCGCCGATCCTGGTGATCGCGCCGACGTCGGTGACGCATACCTGGGAGAACGAGATCAAGAAGTTTGCGCCCAGCTTGCGAACGCTGCGGCTGCAATCGGGGAGCGATCGGGCCGCCAAGTACGACACGATCCACGACTATGACGTCGTCGTGACGTCGTATGCGCTGGCGCGGCTCGACGCGCACCAGCTCGAACGGTTCCGGTTCCGGACGCTGGTGCTCGACGAGGCGCAGAACGCGAAGAACCCGGCCTCGCAGATCGCCAAGGTTCTGCGCGGGCTGCAGGCCGATCACCGGCTCGCGCTCACCGGCACGCCGGTCGAGAACTCGCTGCGCGATCTGTGGGCGATCTTCGGCTTCGTCGAGCCCGGGCTGCTCGGCTCGGAGACGTCGTTCCGCCGCCGGTTCGAGCTGCCGATCGCCGACGGTGACGAAGGCGCAGCCGCGGTGCTGCGCTCGCGGCTCGAGCCGTTCTTGCTGCGCCGCACGAAGGAAGACGTCGCCAAGGAGCTGCCCGAGCGCACCGAGTCGGTGATCGAGTGCGAGCTCACCGCGACGCAGCGCCGCCTCTACCGCGGAATCGCCGAGGCCGCCCGGCGCGACGTGCTCGCGAAGTACGACGAAGAGGGCGGCGAGGCGACGACCGTCCACGTGCTGGCTGCGCTGACGCGTCTCCGGCAGGTGTGCGCGCATCCCGGGCTGCTGGCGCCCGAGTACCTCGACGATCCCGACGCGAGCGGAAAGTTCGACGCCTTCCTCGAGACGGTCGACGAGATCCTCGACGGCGGCCACAAAGTGCTGGTGTTCAGCGCGTTCGCGTCGATGCTGCGCATCATGCGCTCGACGCTCGACCGTCGCTCGCTCCCGTATGCATACCTGGACGGTTCGACCAAAGACCGCGACCGGCAGGCGGAAGTCGAGCGCTTCATGCGCGACGACGGGCCGCCGGTGTTCCTGTGCTCGCTCAAAGCGGGCGGCGTCGGCTTGACGCTCACCGCCGCGAGCTACGTCATCCTGTACGATCCGTGGTGGAACCCGGCCGTCGAGCACCAGGCCATCGACCGCACGCACCGCATCGGACAGACGCGGCCGGTCACCGCGTACCGTCTGGTCACCGCCGGGAGCGTCGAGGAGAAGATTCGCGCGCTGGCCGAGCGCAAGTCGGCGCTCTCGCGGGCGGTCGTCAAGGCCGACAGCGCGGTGGCGAAGACGCTCACGCGAGACGACCTCGCGTTCTTGTTCAGCGATCCCGAATAACGCGTGAACGGGGCGTCGACGGATCGTCGACGCCGCCCAACGGTGACGTGCAACACGTGCATTCGGCGGCGCCGATGCGCTAGTGTAGCGGCGAGGCCTCAGCGTTCACGCCCCGGCGAATTTCGGCGTAACGCACGGCCTCCGACTCGACGCTCGACAAGGACGTTCCACCATGAGAAGGATTCTCTTGGCGTTGCTGCTCGGTTTCGCGTGCGCTGCGCCCGCCGTCGCCGACGTCTCGAACCTCGCGCCGGCCGACCGGTATTTCGGCCGGCTGAAGATGAGCATCTTGGGCGTGCGCAACTCGATCAAGGATCTCTCGGCGCACGCCGACGAGCATCCCGAGGATGCCGAGCACGTCTTCGACAAGGCCGTGCTGGTCGAAGACGCGCTGCGCGATTGGCACGCCCACTTCCCGCGAGATCCGTGGATTCCGCGCTACGCCTTCGGCCTCGCGCAACTCTACGGCAAGCTCGACATGGACGACGCGCGCGTGCGGCGCAACGACATGCTCGACTGGCTCGACGCGACGTACCCCGAATCGGAGTTTGCCCAGTTGCCGCGCGACTGAGCAGTTGCCGAGCGACTGACGGTCGCGCGGTGCTCAACGTGCCGGCGGTGCCGGGGGTGCGACCGGCGCCGCCGGCGCGGCGGGCACGGGCGGCACGGGTGGTACCGGCGGGACGTGCGGGAGCGCCGGCAGCGGCGGCAACGGTGGAATGCGCGGAACGGGCGGGATCGCCGGAAGGGGTGCAAATTCGGCGAGCCCGCGCAGACGCCACGGAAGATCGGACAGGTCGTCTTTGCCGCGCGGACCGAAGTCGACGCCGCGCAGCGAGATCCCGTCGAGCCTGGCGCGCGCGAACGACGTTCCGGTCAGATCGACGCCCGCGAAGCGCGTGTTGCGCAGGTCGGCATCGTCGAACTTCGCGTCGGTCAGATCGCAGCCGACGAACGACGCGCCGTTGAGGTTGGCGTGCGAGAAGTCGGCGCCGCGCAGGTCGGCGCCGACGAAATGCAGCCCGTGCAGGTCGCGTCCGTGCATGTCCTTGGGGAAGCGGCAGCCCACGCAGGCGTTGATGAGCTGGCGGGTCAGGCCGTCCTGTGCGCTCGCGGTGATCGCCGGCGCACCGAGCACCAGCGCCATTCCCACCACGGTGAGCAGTCGAAGCATCGTCTCTCTCCTCAGTTCGGTGCGAGCGCGCCGGTCAGGTCGGCGTGCGCGAACTCGACGAGTTCGGCGCGCGTGACGGTCCGGCAGGTACGGGCCCCGTCGTCGACGTCGTCCGTGCAGTGCCGCGCGGACCGCAGGTCGACGCCGTGCAAGTCGACGTCGCGCAGGTCCGTGCACGCAATCCGCGGCGACGCGCCCGGGCCGCGGTTGTCGGCGCACAGCACGGCGTCGCCGATGGTCGCCCCGGCCAAGTGCGCCCCGGAAAGTTTGGTGGCGATCAGATTCGCGCCGCTCAGGTCGGCGCGAGCCAGGTCGGCGTCGCGCGCGTCGGCGCCGACCAGGTTCGCGCCGTTGAGCTTCGCACCGGCCAGCTTGACGTCGCTGAGCCTCGCGCCGACGACCTTGATCCCGCGCAGATCCGCGTCGTGGAGATCGAGTCCCTCGAGCCGGCAGCCGGTGCAGTCGCGGATGATCGTGAGACCCATCGGCCCCGTCGCACCCGCCGCGTCGAGACGGATGCCGACGAACTTCACGCCGGCCGTGTTCGCGCGCGCGAACGACGTGTTGTGCAGTCGGACGCCGACGAAGCGCGCGTCGCGCAGGTCGGCGTCGTCGAAGCGCGTGCCGTCGAGGTTCGCGCCGGTGAACTCGGCGCCGGCCAGATTGGCGTGGGTCAGGTCGGCGTCGCGCAGATTCGTGCCGACGAAGTGCAGGCCGTGCAGGTCGCGGCCGTGGAGGTCTTTGGGCAACGTGCAGCCGACGCACGCGTCGATCAGCTTGCGCGCGAAGTCATCGTCGGCGGCGCGGACCGGGGCCGGCGGCAGCGCGGCCAGCATCAGCGCGGCGGTAGCGAGGGCGAGGATTCGTTTCACGGTTCAACCTCCAGTTGAAACTATTGAAATAAGTGCAAGTGGCAAAAGAAAAGAGCGCTGGGCTCAGTGGTCGAGCGTGACGCCTTCGAGCGTCATTCCAGTGGTGATCGCGGTGTGCAGGGCGACGCCGTGCAGGTCGCAACCGGCAAAGTGGGCGTTGGTCAGATCGGTTCCGGTCAGATTCGCGCCGGACAGGTCGACGCCGGAGAGGTGCGCGCCGCTGAGGTTCGCGCCGTGCAGGTCCGCCCGGCTCAGATCCGCGCCTGTGAGCGATAGGCCGTGCAAGTCCATTCCGTGGAGGTCCAGCTGCGCGAGGTCGCACCCGACGCAGCTCGCGAGCAGCGCGCGCATCGGCACGCCGCTGACGCCGACGCCGCGCAGCGAGATGCCGATCAGGCTGATGCCGTCGATCCGCGCGCCGGCCAGCGAAGCGCCGCTCAGGTCGACCCCGCTGAGCCGCGCGCCGCGCAGGTCGGCGTCGCCGAGGTTCGCACCGCGCAACGAGACGCCGGTCAGCTTCGCCCCGGCCAAGTTTGCTCCGCGCAGGTCGGCGCCGTTGAATTCGTCGGCGCGCAGCGACAGCCCGTGCAGGTCGAACCCGCGCAGGTCGGCGTTGCGCAGCGAGCATCCGACGCACGCCGCGAGCATCTCGCGCGTCGGCTTCGTGCCGGCCGGCAAGCTGTGGCGCTCGTGTCCGTCGGTTTGGTCGAGCTGCGCGAGCTCGCGCGGCAGGTGCACCAGCGCGTGGCCCACGGTCGCGCTGACCTCGCTGCCGAGCGCGGAACCGAACGCCGTGCCGAATGCGGCCGCCGCCGCGGCGCTCTTCCCGGCAGCGGCGCGAATCGCCGCCGCGGCGCGCGGCGAGAGTGACGACACGGCGGCGACCCGCGGAACGGCGGGGACCGGCGGAATCGAAGGCACGGGTGGCGCCGCGGGGACGGCCGGCAACGGCGGAACGTGCGGTGCCGCGACGTGCACCGGACGCACCGGTGCGGCAGAGTCCGAATCGTCGACCGAGAGGTCGACCTTGTCCGCGCCGGTGGCCTTCGACGGCACTGAGGCGACCTTCGACGGCACCGCGACGTACTTGTACACGACCCGCGTCACCGTCTTCGCCGCGGTGTTTACGTGCGACGCGGCGTGTTGCGCGACCGCGTGCGTAGCGGTCCAATGCGGCTCCGTCGTGGCGGCGGTTTGCGGCGCTGAAGTTTGGATTCCGGCCGGCAATTCGACCGCCGGCGCGCTGGTCGCCACGAACGCGACGGCCGCGACGCCGGCGAGCGCGGTGCCGATCGCCGCAGCGGGCGAACGCCGCCGGCGACTCCGGTTCGCGTCGAGCAGCTCCTCGATCCGCACTGCGATCTGCTTGCGCGTCAACAGCGCGCCCGGCGCGACGACGGCGTGTTCGGGCATCCGCATCTCGCGGGCGAGCTTCCAGAGCGAGGTCGCGTACGCGTGGGCTTCGCCGGTCCGTTCGACGACCGCGTCGTCGGAAGCGATCTCGCGCTCGAGCGCGATGCGTCGCCCGACCAGCCACACGATCGGGTTGAACCAGAACACGCGCTCGATCGTGCGCTGGACCAGGTTCGTCCAGTCGTCGTAGCGGCGCAGGTGGGCGTGCTCGTGCAGCACGAGCGGTTCGAGTGCCGCCAATCCGCCCTCGCCGGTCAGCTCGGTCGGGATCAGGATGACCGGCCGGCCGAAACCGATCGCGACCGGAGTCTCGATCTCGTACGACAGCCGCAAGTAGATCTCGCGGCCCGGTCCGGTCGCGGTCAACCACGGAAGCTCGTCGGCCAGCGCGGCATCGAGCGGGCTCGAGCGCCGCTTCAAGCCGCGGATGCGCAGGAGGCTGAATGCGAGGCCGATCATGCCGGCCAGTGCGCCGAGCGACCAAACCGCGACCACGCCGAGCGCGAGGGCGCGCGTGACGCGCGGGGTCCACGCCGCCAGCGCGAGCGGAATGGTGCGCAGCGGTCCGGGCGGTGCCGGGACAGCCGTCGCCGGCGTGCGAGCGACGTTCGACGGGGCCGGAAGAGCGCGGTTCGCCGAACCTTCGGCGTGCCGGCCTGAGGTCGCCGTGACTGCGGGTGAGGTGACCGCTGCCGGCGTCTCGACCGGTGTCGCACGGGCCAGCGAGACCGCGACCCCCGCCAACGGCATCACTGCCGTCGCGATCATCGCCGTCGTCCAGAGCGCGTGGCGCGTCGCGGCGGTCAGCGCGAGCCGCCGCGTCGCCAGCAGCACCAGGCTCGACAAGACGGCGCCGAACAGAACGCTCGCGAGGATCGCGCGCAGCGCGACCCCGACGATCGCTTCGAGCATTACTGCTGCCCTTTGGCCTTGTCCAGCAGCTCCCGCAGGCGGTCGAGTTCCTTCTCGTCGACCGCCTCCGACTCGAGCAGGTTCAGTACGAGCTCGCGCGGCGACCCGTCGAAGAAGCGCGACAGGACGTGGGTGACGACGCTGCGCTGCGCTTCGTCACGCGCCACGACCGCGCGATAGATGAAGGCGCGCCCGGCCGCCTTGTGCTTGACGTAGCCCTTCTGCTCGAGGATTCGCAGCGTCGTGAGGACGGTGTTGTAGGCCAGCGGCGGGTCACCGATCGCCTCGACCACCTCCGCGACGCTGGACTCGCCGCGATCCCAAAGCACCTGCATCAGGCGATACTCGGCCTCTGTAAGGGTCGGCGACTTCTTGCGGGGCATGCCCGATTTTCGCACGCCGCAGCCGGTGCTGTCAACTAATACTTTAAGAAGAAGGATCGTCCCCCCGTCCGACCGAGCGCCCTCGAACCGACCGCTGCTCTGCCCGGAAATGCGAACAAGCCGGCGATCCGCCGGCTTGCCCAGATTGTCCGGCCGCCGCCGGAGGCTCGAGAGGCTACTTGAGCGAGGTGGGCGTGTAGCCTTCGCGCGCCGGGATCGTCTGCGAGGCGAAGATCTTGGTCGCCGCCTCGCTGTCCGGGTTCGAACAGGGCTCGGCCGCGAACTCGCCGCCGACCGTCGAGCTGATCGTGAAGAACTCGTTGGCGCTGCGGCGCTTGCTCTTGTCGACGATCATCCCCGAGTAGGTCTGCTGGATCGCCTGGTGATCGCAGGCCCGGAAGTACGCGCCGGCCTTCTTGGCGGCGTCATAGTGGAAGTTCTCGAACGCCGCGACGACTTTGGCGGTGTCGGTCGTGCCGGCGTGGTTGAGCCGGTCGATGATGTTACGGACCGCCATGTAGCCGACGTACTGGCGCCAGTCGACTTCGTCGACGCCGGGCTTGAGCGCGTTGTAGACCGACATCGCGTCGCCGCCGGCCTCGGGTCCCCACACGTACCCCCACTGCGAGCCGACGAGATCGTCGACCGGCATGCCGATCGCGACGTCGTTGCCGCACAGGATCCCGCCGAAGAGCATCCGTTTGTTGAGGCCGAGCTGCACCGCCGCTTTGGTCGAGTTGATGCAGTCGGGTCCGTAGTTGCAGAACACCAGCACGTTGGCGTCGCTGTTGCGGGCCTTGGTGAGGTACGACGAGTAGTCGGTTTGGCCGAGCGGATGGAAGTCGGCTCCGACCTCGGTACCACCTTGCGCGTACAGGATCTTCTTGAGGCGGTCGTGCGCGTCGGTTCCGAACGCGTAGTTTGCGACCAGGAAGTACCACTTCTTGCCGTGCTTGAGCAGTTCGGGGCCGACCGCGTTGGCGAGCATCGCGTTCGAACACGTCTGCCGGAACGTCACCTTGTTGGCTTTGGGGCCGGTGATGTTCGTGTCGTGCGTCCCCACCGCGAGGAAGAACGTTCCGTTCTCCTCGCACAGCGCCGAGACGGCGAGCCCGACGGCCGAGCTCAGACCACCGGTGACGACGTCGACCTTCTGCTGCGAGATGAGGCGCTTGGTCTCGGTGGTCCCGGTCGCCGGGACGCTGGCGTCGTCACCCTTGATCAAGTCGTACTTGATGCGGTTGTTCTTTTTCATCGCCTGGGCGATCGCGACTTCCATCCCGTGCTGCTGCGAGGCGGCGGCAGCGGCGTACACCCCCGAGAAGCTGTCGATGTGCCCGATCTTCACGGTCGCGCCACCGCCGGCCGCGATCACGTCGCGTGCCGGAAGGAGGGGCGCGGCGCCGGCGGCGCGCGTCTCGAGCAGCGGGAAGCCGAGCGTTGCGGCGCCGGCAATACCGAGGGCGCCGGTACGGCGGAGGAACTCTTTGCGATCGACGGAGGTGTCCGGGCGCAGGTCGTCCATGGTACTCCTTACCGAGTCGTTGTAAGCTTTTCCGGACCGTTTCTTCACAATCACCGTCTGACCTACAAGCCGGCGCGCGGACAGTCTCCGGCAACGCCGAAGACTCCGGCGTGGCGGAAGAACGGGCCGAACCCAAAGTCGTCCTCCTCGTCCGGCTGCTCAGCGCGATCGACGAGGGCCGCTTCACCTTCGAAGAGCTCAAGGGCGAGATCGCCGACGACAAGCCGCCCAGCACACGAACGCTGCGGCGCTACCTCAGCGTCCTGTCCGACGCCGGCTTCCCGTGGTTCTTCGAACGGCCGACGGGGCGCTACCGGTTCGCCGATGGATATAGTTTACGGCGCCTCAACCTCTCCCACCGCGAACTGCTCGGCCTGGTGACCCTCAAGCGCCTGGGCACGTCGCTGGGCGGCACGTTCGCCGCCGCGATCGAGGAGACGACGCAGAAGCTGCTGCGCTCGAGCGACCGCCGCGCCGAAGCAGCCGTCACGAGCTCGTCGTTCGCGATCCGGTTCGACGAGGTCGCGCTGGACGCGGCGGTCGAGCGCGTCTTCGAGCAGCTGCAGGGCGCCGAGCGCGACCGGCGCCGGGTGCAGTTCAACTACACCGACAAGAACGGCGCGCGCACGCAGCGCCGCGTCGATCCGTACGGCTTCATCGTGTCGAACGGCCGCATCTATTTGGTAGGTTTCGATCACAACCGCGCCGACATGCGCGTGTTCGCGGTCGACAACGTCCTCGACGTGTCGATCAGCCCGCAGACGTTCGAGAAGCCGGCCGACTTCAACGTCGACAGCTTCGGCGCGAACTCGGTCAGCGGCGTCGTGCACGGCGCGACGCTCGACGAGGTGACCGTGCGCTTCTCGCCGGTCGTCGCGAAGGCCGCGGTCGCGTCGGCGGTCGCCCGCGACCGGCGCGTCGCGCGCCGCGACGACGGCGGCGTCGACATCACCTACCGCGTCGCCGACCCGCTCGAGATCGTGCGCTTCTCGTTGGGCTGGGGGGCCGAAGCCGAGGTGGTGTCGCCCGGGCACGCGCGCCGCGCCGCCGCCGAGATCGCCCACCGCCTCGCCGAGCGCTACCGCGAGCAGGAACGCGATGCGTCCGGGACGCGTTAAGAACAGCGACATGCACCGACCAACCCGACTCGCGCTGGCGCTGGCCGCCGCCGCCGTCCTTTCGTGGCCCGCCGCGGCGCGCGCCGTCGTTCCGGCCGGCCAGACCGTCGACGGCATCCACTGCGAGCAGATGGAAGGCTCGGTGCTGCACATCCATCAGCACCTCGCGATCTTCGATCACGGCAAGCCGGTCGGAGTTCCCGACGACGTCGGCCGCCCGCTGATCGGGCAGTGCTTCTACTGGCTGCACACGCATACGCCCGACGGCATCATCCACGTCGAGTCGCCGAACTTCCGGACGTTCACGCTGGGCAACTTCTTCGACATCTGGGGTCAGCCGCTGAGCAAGACCGACGTCGCCGGCGCGAAACCAAAGCGCGGCGAGCACGTCGCCGTCTGGGTCGACGGCCGCGCGTATTCGGGCGATCCGCGCAAGATCGAGCTGACCGAGCACCTCGACGTCACCCTCGACGTCGGCCCCCCGTACGCGAAGCCGGCGCCCTTCACCCAGTGGAACGGTAACTGAGCGCGTAAAGCAACGAAACCGCCGGCGAGACGCCGGGCGGTTTCGTGATGCACGAGAATCGATCTGCGCGTGTCCTCGCCGATCGGGCGGCCAGGAGGGCGGCTAAACGTCGTCTCGGCGGTGTCGTATCCGTTGGGCTGGCGCCTTCGGTGATCCGATCCGTTCCGGCGAGCTTCTCGCTGCTCGCAGTCGACCTGGGGCCGACGTGAACGCATGATAGCGGCGCACGTTTCCCGCCCGCAAGCCCCTCGAACCGCGCATCCACAAGAAACTTCGGCTATCCACGACGTTTCGCAACCACTTCGCGCAATCCACAACCGGCAGCCGGAACGCCGCGGCGATCGACTGCACTCGCGTTCCCAAATATCCGCCGCCAAACGCGACAAAGCCGTCCGAGTTTCCCCGTCCGGCTTTGGTCAGCACGAGAATCCGATCTGCGAACGTCCTCGCCACCTTGCGGTGGCCATTACGTCGTCGAACTTCGTATAACGCTTTCTCGACTGTCCGCTCGGCTTGCGCCGCTCGTACCTTCGCATCTGCGCCGCGAGCTTCTCGTAGCTCGCCCGCCGACGTTGCCACCGGCGTGAACGGATCATACGTGCCGCTCCGGGACCATGCAAGAGCCCGCGAACGCAAACGACCGCTTGTCCACAAGAAAGTTGCGTTCTCCACGGCGTTCCCCACGATTCCACACAATCCACAGGTCGCTGCAGCCGCCAACGATTATATTGTTGTCATGCTAACGCGCAGACGACCAAGGCGCGCCCGCGTGACGGTGCGCCGTGGCTGAGACGGATGTCCTGGTGGCCGGTGCGGGGCCGACCGGCCTCGTGATGGCGCTCTGGCTCGCCAAATCGGGCGTGTCGGTGCGCATCGTCGACAAGACCGATGCGCCCGGTACGACGTCGCGCGCGATCCTATTCCATGCGCGCAATCTCGAGTTCTACCACCAGCTCGGCATCGCCGGCATCGCCGTCGACCGTGGCGTCACGTTCGACTCGGCCAACCTCTGGCGCGGCGGCAAGCACGTCGCGCGGATTTCGTTCGCGGACCTCGGCGGGGGCATCAGTCCGTATCCGTACGTGCTGATCTTTCCGCAGGACCAGCAAGAACAGATGCTGATCGAGCAGCTGGACCGTCTCGGCGTGCGCGTAGAGCGGAAGACCGAGCTCGTGTCGTTCGAGCAAACGCCGACCGGCATACGCGCTCGCCTCAAGACCAGCGCCGGTGAGGAAACGTGCGACGCCGCCTACCTCGCCGGCTGCGACGGCGCGCACTCACCGGTTCGCGAAGCCCTCGGAGTCGACTTTGCCGGCGGCTCGTACGACGATCTCTACTACGTCGCCGACATCGAGGCCGCCGGTTCTGTCGCGAATGGCGAGATGCACGGTGCGCTCGACGATGCCGAGTTTCTGGCGATCTTCCCCATGAAGGGTAAAGGCCGCATCCGGCTGGTCGGCCAGATCCACCGCGACGCCGGCACGAAAACCGACGTCGGTTGGGACGACGTGAGCCACCACGTGATCGAGCGCCTGGGCGTCACCGTGAAGACGGTCCGCTGGTTCTCGACCTACCACGTCGGTCACCGCGTCGCAGCCGCATTCCGGCTGGGCCGAACGTTCCTATTGGGCGACGCCGCGCACATCCACAGTCCCGTCGGCGGACAGGGAATGAACACCGGAATCGGCGACTCCGTCAACCTCGCCTGGAAGCTCGCTGCAGTCCTCCAAGGCCGCGCCGGCGACGCCGTCCTCGACACGTATGAAACGGAGCGAATGGCGTTCGCGCGAACGCTCGTGCGCTCGACGGATCGTGCGTTCACCTTCGTCAGCGCGCGCGGCCCACTGGCCAAACGCGTGAGACTGACCGTCGTACCGATCGTCGTGCCGCAACTGTTCCATTTCCGCGCCGTGCGAAGGTTGCTCTTCCGCACGCTGTCGCAGACGGCGATCCAATACCGGCACAGCGCGCTGAGCGCCGGCCACGCCGGAGAAGTGCACGGCGGCGACCGCCTCCCGTGGGCCGGCGACAGCTTCGCCCCGCTGACGTCGCGCGATTGGCAGATCCACATCTACGGCGACGCATCGCCCGCCGTGCGCGCCGCCTGCGACTCGCGAGGCCTACCGATCCACGTCTTCAGTTGGGATGCATCGATGCGCCGAGCCGGTCTGCGCAAGAACGCGACGTACCTCGTCCGGCCTGACGGCTACATCGGCTTCGCCGGCGCCGGCCCCGATGTCGTTGCGAGCCTCGAGCACTATCTCGATCGGCATCAGATCCGTCCGGCCTGACCGCTTCGCGATCGCCCCACACGCGACAAGGCCGCCTAGGTTTCCCCAGCCGGCCTCGGTCAGCACGAGAATCCGATCTGCGAGCGTCCTCGCCGCCTTGCGGCGGCCATTACGTCGTCGAACTTCGAATCGGCGTTTCGTTCAAACGAAGCTCGGCTTTCACCGCTCCTCGTCGTTTCTGCGCCGGCGAGCTTCTCGTCGCTCGCCCGTCGTCGTTGCCTCCGACGTGAACGCATCATACAAGCACGCAAATCCATCGCGCAAGAGGTCAAAACGCGAAAGCGGATGTTGTCCACAAGAAACTTGAGCTCTCCACGTGTACTCACATCAATCCCCGCAATTCACACCATCGCCACCATCATGCCAGGAGTGCCGCGGCCCAGCCACGATCGTGCCCATGCGCCCCAAAAAAAGTCGCGCCAGGGTCGGGGACGCCCCTATGACGCGACGGGGCGTTGCGTAGCGAGCGGAACCCGGAGGGTGGGAGCGAGCGAAGCACCGAGAGAGCGCAGACGCAGGATGCGTCGAAGCGAACGTCCCCGTCGCGCCATAGGGGTGTCCCCGACCCCAAGAGCCACCCCAAAAGCAGCACGACCCCGAGACGAGGGTCCCAGGGCCGCGGCGCGAGATTCCGATCTGCGCGTGTCCAAGCGGATTGTAGTCCGCGAAGACGGCGTCGAACTTCGAGTGGCGTTTCGTTGCGGTGCCGTTCGGCTCTCGCCGGACGTTCAACGTGTCCGCGCCGACGAGCATCTCGCCGCTCGTCCCGCCGTCGTCTCCTCGGGCGTGCGCGCATGATACGGCCGGCGCCGCGCAGACCGCAAGCGGCCGTTCGCCCTCGTCCACAGAAAACTGGGCTTATCCACCGTCGTTCGCCCGAATCCACCGTTGACGCGAGCGGTTCTCAGCCGCCGAGATAGGCGGCAACGACGTCGCGATGTGTGGCCAACTCTGTGCCGGTGCCTTCGAGGACGATGCGGCCGCGCTCCATGACGTACGCGTGGTCGGCCAGCGCCAGCGCACGCCGCGCGTTCTGCTCGACGAGCAGGACGGATGTGCCGCGCGCGCGTTCGGCGGCGACGATCGCGAAGATCTCGTCGACCAGCTTGGGCGCAAGACCCATCGACGGCTCGTCGAGCAGCAGCGCCTTCGGCCCGATCGTCAACGCGCGCGCGATCGCCAGCATCTGCTGCTCGCCGCCCGAGAGCGAACCGGCCGCGACGTTGCGGCGCGTGCGCAGGATCGGGAAGCGGTCGAGCAGCTCGGGGATGCGCGCGAACCCTTCGCCGCCGCGGGTGCCTGCGGCGACCTGCAGGTTTTCTTCGACGGTCATGTCGGCCAGCATCCGCCGGCCTTCCGGGACGAGCACCAGACCTCGATGGACGCGCTGATGCGAGGAGATGCGCGTGACGTCGTCGCCGTCGAAGCGAACATGACCGCCGCGGACGGGAAGGATCCCCGCGAGCGCCATCAAGAGCGTCGTCTTGCCGGCGCCGTTGGCACCGACGATCGCGCAGAGCGTGCCTTCCTGGAGCGCGAGCGAGACGTCGTGCAACACTTCGATGTTGCCGTAGCCGGCGCGCAGCGACTCGACGGTGAGGACATCGCTCATGCGAGCGCTTCGGCACCGGTGCCGAGGTAGGCTTCGACGACGACCGGATCGCGGCCGACCTCGACCGGCGTGCCGCGAGCGATGACCTCGCCGAAGTTCAGCACCACGACCGCGTCGCAGGCAGCGCGCACGAGCGTCATGTCGTGCTCGATGAGCAGGACCGCGATCCCGGACGCGGCGATCGCGCGAAACGTGTCGACGAGGCGCGCGGTCTCGGACGGGTTCATCCCGGCGGCCGGCTCGTCGAGCATCAGCACAGATGGCGATGCGGCGAGCGCGCGCGCGATCTCGAGCCGGCGCTGGTCGCCGTACGGCAGCGAGCTGGCCTGGGCGGACGGGTCCACGTTCGCGATCCCGGCGCGTTCGAGCAGCGAGCGAAGCTCGTCGTCGTGCAGCCGCGCGAGGCGCGCGAACGCGCCGGCAGCGAGGTTGGCGCGCACGTCGAGCGCGCCGAACAGCCGGATGTTCTGGTAGGTCCGGGCAACGCCGGTGCGCGCGATGCGGTGGGCGGGAAGTCCGTCGATCCGGCGCTCGTCGAGCAGCACGGAACCCGAGGCGAGCGGTGCGAGGCCGGTGGTCGCGTTGATCAGCGTCGTCTTGCCGGCGCCGTTGGGTCCGATCAGCCCGAGGATGCGGCCGCGCTCGACGACCAGCGAAACGCTGCGCAGCGCGTCGACGCCGCCGTAGCGTACGCCGACGTTCTCGAGCGTCAGCATCGGTTCACACGCGCACGCGGACGGGGCCGCGCCGCCAGAGCGAGGCCAGTCCACCGGGCACGAAGACGATCACCAGCAGCAGGATGATGCCGTTGGTGATCTCGCGGTAGTCGGCGAGAAAGCGGATCAGCTCCGGTAGCACGGAGAGGAACGCCGCGCCGACGATGGCACCGACCGGGCTGGTGACGCCGCCGATCACGCACCAGACGAGGATCTGCTCCATCCGCTCGAAGCCGAAGTCGTTGGGGGTGATGAACGCCGACGAGTGCGCGTAGAGCGCGCCGGCCAGGCCGGCGATCGCGCCGCCGAGCGCGAGCGAGAGCATGCGCACCGCGCCGACGTCGACGCCGACCCCGCGCGCGGCGTGCTCGTCCTCGCGGACCAGCGCGACCGCCAGCGCGAACTTCGTGCGCGAGAGGAAGAAGAGCACCAGCGCGACGACGGCCAGCGAGGCGTAGATGACCGCGGTGTTGGCGTCCTGCGGCAGGCCGCTGATCCCCTCGGCGCCGCCGGTGACATCGAGATTGTTGGCGATGACGCGCACGATCTCGCCGAACCCGATCGTCGCGATCGCCAAGAACACGCCGCGCAGCCGCCGGACCGGATAGGCGAGCGCCGCGCCGACGATTGCCGCGACCGCGGTCGCGACGAGCAGCGTCGCGATCATCGGCCAGTGGAAGCTCAGGGTGAGGATCGCGGTGACGTAGGCGGCGATCCCCATGAACGCCGCCTGGGCGAGCGCGAGCTGGCCGGCCTGCAGCGAGACTGAGAGCGACAGCGCGAGCAGCGCGTTGATCCCGATCTGGTCGATCAGCTGCGAGTGGCGCGCGTAGAAGTCGGCCAGCGCGTTCATCGGCGCGTCAGGCCTGGCGCAGCGCGCGTTTGCCGAACAGCCCGCTCGGACGCGCGACCAGGATCACGAACATCACGCCGAAGGTGATCGCGTCGCGCCATTCCGACAGCCCGGTCGCGATCGCGAGCGTCTCGACGGCGCCGATGATGAACCCGCCGATCACCGCGCCGGTGACGCTGCCCATCCCGCCGAGGATGATGATCGCGAGACCCTTGAGCTCGATCGGCGCGCCCATGTCGAGCGTGACACTGTTGTATTCCAGTCCGGTCAGCACCCCGGCAGCGCCGCCCAGCGACGACGCGATGAAGAACGTGGCCGCGATCGTGCGCTCGAGGTCGACGCCGAGCAGCGCGGCGGCGACGCGGTCGGCCGCGACCGCGCGGATGCGGCGGCCGAGGGTCGTCGAGCGCAGCACCCAGCTGAGCACGACCATCAGCGCGACGGCCGCGACGAAGATCGTCAGCTCGACGGTGGTGAAGGTGACCGGACCGAGGTGGATCGCCGGCGCCGTGTCGAGGCCGCCGGTGGTGAAGTGCTTCTCGTCGACGCCGTAGATGCCGCGCAGTGCGGCGCCGATGATGATCGCGACACCGATCGAAGAGATCAGCGGGACCAGCGTGCCGGCGTTGCGGCGTCGCAACGGCGCGAACGCGACCCGGTCGAGCAGGATGCCCAGGATGCCGCCGACGATCGCCGCGCCCAAGAACGCGAGCGGCAGCGGAACGCCGGCGGCGGCCAGCGAGAACGCGGCGAACGCAGCGGCCGTGAAGATCGCAGCGTGCGCCAGATTGAGGATGTCGAGCACGCCGAACACCAGCGTGTAGCCGACCGCGAACAACGCGTAGACGGCGCCCAGGAAGAGCCCGTTGAGGAGCTGCTGTGCGACCATCTACGCGCGCCTTTCGCGACCGCTAGTGGAAGTAGGCGAAGCCGTCCTTCACGATCGACAGGATCACCGGCGACGACTTCACGTCGCGGTTGCTGTCGAAGCCGATCGGGCCGAGCACGGTTTGGATCACCTGCACGTTGCGCAGTCCGGCCAGCATCTCGTCCTTGGTCGTCGCGCCGTGCGCGACCAGGTACGCGACGACCTGCGCGGCGGCGTACGACTGCGCCGCGAACTGGTCGGGGCCTTTGCCGTACTTCGCCGTGTAGGCTTTGACGAAGGCGAGGTTCGACGAGTACTTCCCGCCGGAGTACCACGCCGCACCGACGACGGTGCCTTGCGCGGCCGGGCCGGCCACGCTGTACATGTCGGGCGCGTTGAGTCCGTTGCCGCCGATCATGTGCGCCTTGATCCCGAGCTTGCCGGCCTGTTGGATGATCTTGGTGGCCTCGGGGAAGAGCGCACCGATCGCGATCACGTCGGGGTGCTTGGACTCGATGCGCGTCAGCGCCGGCTGGAAGTCGGTGTCCTTGATGTGGAACGTCTCGGTATCGACGACGTCGACGCCGGCTGCCTTGAGCTCGCGCGCGAACAGGTCGCCGTCGGTCTTGGTGAAGGCGTTGTCGTCGCCGAAGATGACCGCGGCCGTCTTGTAGTGCCACTTGTCGTGGGTGCGCTTGACGGTCGTCGGGATCACCTGCGACTCGGCCAGCGAGTCGCGGAACACCGACGGACCGATCGCGGTCACGCCCTCCGCGGTCGTCGACGTGCCCATCACCGGGAAGTTCGCCCGTGCCGCGATCGGGAACGCCTTGAACGCTTCGCCCGAGAGCGTCGGCCCCAAGACCAGCGGCGTCGAGCCGTCGGTCGTGAACTTCTGCATCAGGTTGACGACCTGCGCGCCGTCGGTGGCGGCGTCCTGAACGTCGAAGGTCAGGTTCGCGCCGCCGGCGTCGATCTTGCCCGACTTGACATCGTCGTTGGCGAGCTCGTAGGCGTTCTTTTGCGGCGTGCCGTACACGCCCGCGCCGCCGGTGACGTCGGCGATCACGCCGACGTGAACGGTCTTGCCGGCGGCCGGGCCCTTCGAGGCCGCGCCCGACGGCGAGGCAAACGCGACGATCGCGCAAAGCGCCAACGCCGACACCGAGGTTCGCTTCATTCGATACTCCGTGATTGGTGGATCAGGGCGCGTTCGCAGGTTCGCGGATCGCTCCTTCGCCTGCGGTCAGGTGCGGGCGCAAGGCGCGCATGAACGCACCAAAGCGCAGGTCGGTCTCGTTCCCGCTCGGCAAGCCGGTGCAGACGACCAGCACCCAGCGCGCGCCGTCCGGCAGCGTGAGGATCCCCGCGTCGTGGCTGACCTCGCTCGTGTCGCCGGTCTTGTGCGCGAACGCGTCGCCGGGCTCGAGCCCGCGCGAGAGCTTCACGTCCCACCACGAGGTGGCGAGAATCGAACGTAAACGGCCGGCTTCCGGAACCTGGTCGCGCGCGATCGCGACGAAGAGGTCGGCCGCTTCGCGCGCCGGGAACGTGTTGCGCCCGGTCATCTGTGGATCGTCGATCAGCGGGTCGGCGCCCGACAGCTTTCGGCGGAAGCCGGTGCCGGGAAAGCCGAGCCGCTGCACGTCGGCCGTCGCCCGATTGCGGTCGAGGACGTCGTAGAGCTGGTTGGTCGCAACGTTGTCGGAGCGCTGCAGCATGTACTCGATCAGCTCGGCGACGGTGCTGCGGTAGCCGGGGACCATCGGCGACGGCGCGTCGTTGAACGTTTCGTTGCGCGGGTCGATCGTCACCGCGTCGTCCCAACCGAGCCGGCCGGCCTCGATCGCCACCCCGGCCGCGACCGCGAGCGGGACCTTGATCAGCGAGGCCGGGTAGAGCGGACGGCCATCATCGGCCTCCCAGGCCGGTCCGCCCGGATCGAGGCTGCAAACGTGGATCTGGGCGCCGGCCAGTCCGGCCGCCGCGGCGAGGGCCCCGAGATCGGGTTCGAGAGCCCTCATCGAGTGCAAGTGGGTACTTGCACGACCTGCCGAATTCGATTATGCTTCATGCAAGTACCCACATGCATAGATCACCATGGCACAATTCGAACAGCACGCAACCCTCCATTTGAACGCTGACGACCCCGATGCCCCCGCTCGGATCGAAGGTGCCGTCGACGCCGTTCTCGTCCGCGGCGTGACCCCGCCGCGGCTGTCGATCGCGCTGGGCGGCGAGCGGCTACCCGACGAGGCGATCGCGGCGCTGGTGACCGGTTTGCGCCGCCTGCGCGAGCAGGGCGGCGCGATCGCGGTCGCGCCGGCCAGCGACCCGGTCCGCGACGCGTTCGCGGTGCTCGGGCTCGGCAACGTCTTCGCCTTCCCGCTGGTGCCGTCCGAGACGCCGCGCCGGTCGAACCTGCTCGGCCGGATGGCCGCCGCCTCGTTCGCGGCGGTGCTGGTGCTCCTCGGCCTGCCGGCATACGCCGGCGTCGACCACCCGACCGACCCGAGCGCGATCATCGCCCGAGTCGTGGAACGCAACCCCAGCCTCAGCAGCTTCGAGAGCCGGATGCACGCCGATCTGCGGATGACGTCGTTCCCGTTTCTGCGCGAGCACGTCGACGGCACCGCGTACTACAAGCGGCCGTCGAGCTACGAGGTCGTACTCGACCGCGTTCCGCCGCTGGCCAAGGGCTTCGACCACATGTTCACCGACGCCGGCGACCCGTCGGGCTGGGAGAAGCGGTTCATCGTCACCTACGTCGGCGAGCGCGAGTTCAACGGCCGCCAAGACATCGAGCTGCGGCTGGTGCAGCGCGTGCGCGGGATGATCGACCACGAGACGGCGCTGGTCGATCCGAACGCCTGGACCGTCGACTCGCTGCGCTACGACTACTACAACGGCGGCCACATCACGATGACCCAGACGTTCCGCGAGGTCGGCGGGTACTCGGTGCTCACCGAACAGCACGCCGATATCGCGATTCCATACGCGCGCGCGGTCGTCTCCGGCAGCTACACCGACTACAAGACGAACGTCGCGATCGACGACGCCGTCTTCACGAAGAAGAAGTGATGCTCGCAACGGTCGGACGCGGCCATCCCGGCGTCGAGGAGACGCGGGCCAAGATCGTCGCGGCGGCGCGCGACCTGTTCGAGCGCAACGGCACCCGCGGGACGACGACGCGCGAGGTCGCCGAACGCGCCGGCGTCAACGAGGCGACGCTCTTCCGCCACTTCGGCTCCAAGCGCGCGCTGCTCGACGCGATGCGCGAGGCGGCCTGTGGGGTCGAGGAGTTCCGGTCGATCCTGGCCTCGCTGCCCGGCGTCGACTTCGCGGCCGACCTTCGGACGATCGCCTACCACGCCGTCGATCACATGATCGGCAAGCGGGCGCTGATGTGCGTCTCGCTGTTCGAGGACGCGGCCGGTACCGACGACGCGCCCGAATGGCGGGGTCCGTCGCAGATATTGGTCGACCTGGCGGCGTACTTCACGGCGCAGTCCCTGGCCGGCCGGCCCTTCCGCGGCAACCCCACGTTCGCGGCCCGGTATTTTATGGGCATCCTGTTCTCGTACGTCGTCGGGCGAAAGCTCTGGGAGAGCACCACGCCCGACCCGCCGACGATCGACGCGATCGTCGACGTCTTTCTCAATGGAGTCATAGCGTAAGTGGAAACCCCGACCGAAGCCCCGCGCCGGACCGTCGTCGGCGACGCGCGCGGCGCGCAGCCGCCGGCAGCCGCTCCCGAGGAACCGGCGAAGCGCCGGCGCCCCCCGCTGTGGGTGCTGGTCGTCGGCGGAATCGTCGTCATCGCGGCGCTGATCTTCGGGATCAAGTATCTGCTCTACGCGACCTCGCACCAGACGACCGACGACGCGCGCGTCGACGCGGACGTGGTGACGGTGACCAGCAAGATCCAGGAGCGCGTCGCGCAGATCATGGTCGACACCAACCAGCCGGTCCGCAAGGGTCAGGTCATCATCCGGCTCGACAACACCGACGAGCGGGCGGCGCTCCAGCAGGCGCAGGCGGCACTGACCGCCCAGCGCGCCAACGCGCGCGCCGCCGAGGCGAACGTCGACCTGACCCGCGCGCAGGTCGCCGCGCAGTCTACGCAAGGAACCGGCGGCGTCGCGGCGGCTCGCAGCGCCGTCGCGAACGCCCAGGCGCAGACCGCTTCGGCGCAGCAGCAGGCCGATGCCGCGCGGGCCGCGATCGCGCAGGCGCAGGCACAGCTCCGGGTAGCGCAGTCGCAAGTACCGGCGGCGCGGGCTGCACTGGCGCGCGCGAACGCCGATCTGTCGCGCTACGCGTCGTTGGTGCGGACCGGCGACATCGCCTCGCAGCAGCTCGACGCCCAGCGCGCCGCGCAAGCCCAGGCGCAGTCGCAGTACCAGTCCGCGATCGACAACGTCAACGCGGCGCAGACCGCGGTGACGCAGGCCCAGGCGCGCTACTCGGCGGCGCTCTCGGCGACCACCGCGGCCGGTGCCGGGGTCGGTGCCCAGCAGGGTCAGCTCGAGACCGCCCAAGGCAAGTTGACCGAAGCCGACAACCCGTACCGCGTCTCGGCGACGCAGGCGCAAGCGCAGGCGCAGTTCGCGCAGACCGGCTCGCTGCTGGCGCAGGTGAAGACGGCGCAGGACAAGCTCGGCTACACCGAGATCCGCTCGCCGATCGACGGCGTCGTCGGTGAGAAGAACGTCGAGATCGGCGCCTCGGTCGCGCCCGGCCAGTCGCTGATGACGCTCGTCCCCGACCGCGGCGTCTACATCACCGCCAACTACAAAGAGACGCAGCTCGGCAACGTGAAGGTCGGTCAGCCGGTCGACATCAAGGTCGACGCGTACAAGGGCGTCGAGTTCCACGGCCACGTCTCGGCGATCGCTCCGGCGTCGCAGAACACGTTCAGCCTCGTCCCGGCGCAGAACGCGACCGGAAACTTCGTCAAGGTCACGCAGCGCATTCCGGTGCGCATCGTCGTCGACAACCCGCCGGCCGAGCGGCCGTTACGGGTCGGGATGTCGGTCGAGACGTCGATCGCGACGAACGCGAAGTAGAGAGAAGAAGCACCACGCCGATGTTCGGTTCACGGTCCGTTGCTCTCGCGCTGTGCGCGAGCATGTTCGGCACGTCGGTGCTGTCGAGCGCACCGGCGTTCGCGCAGACTCCCGCGGCGCCGCCGCCGGCGACGGCGACTGCGGCCCCGATGCCCGCGGCGAGCGCGGCGCCGATGCTGACGCCGATGCCGGTGCCCACCGTTCCGTCGACCGGCGCCGGACCGCAGGCGACCGCGGCGCCCGGAACCGTCCCCCAGCCGATGCAGTCGCCCGGCGCGGCGCCGCAGGCGTCGGGCGCGCCGGTTCAGCCCGGCTCGACGCAAACACGGCCCGGCACGACGCAGCCTGGTTCGACGGGCACGCCCGGCTCGGCGACCGCCCCCGGTTCGACGACCACGACCCCGAACGGCCCGGTGCCGCCCGGCACGACGTCGACCACGCCCGGCGCGACGACGCCGGGCGCAGCGGCCGGCGCGCCGGGAACGACGACTCGGCCGGTCGGCGGCAACATTCAGGGGGGCGGCAACCCGCCGCCGCCGATCCCGGCCGTTCTGCCGCCGGTGCCGGCGCTGCCGGGATATAGCACGGGCGTCAACGCCGTGCCGAATCCCGATCTGGTCGGCGTGACGCAGCAGCCGTTCGTCGGCCTCGCGCTCCAGGATGCGATCGCGATGGCGCTGCAGCGCAACACGCAGCTCGCGCTCGCGCAGTCCAATCGCCGGATCGCCAACTACCAGATCATCGCGGCCAAGGGCGCGTACGACGTCAACTTCCAGCTCGTCCCGAGCTACGAGCACTCGGTCGCGCCCGTCATCAGTCCGTTCAACACCAACCTGCAGGGCGGACCGGTCACCACCGACACCGCCGGCGCGACGGCCGGTTTCCGCGGCCTGACCCAGCAGGGCGGAACGTACAACGCCGGCGTGGTCGCGACGCGCGTCACCGACAACAGCGCCTACAACAGCTACAACCCGTTCTACGAGACCGCGCTGCAAATCGCGATCACGCAGCCGCTGCTGCGCGGCCGCGCGATCGACCAGCCGCGGCTGCAGATCCAGATGGCGCAGATCAACTCGAGCGTCGCGGCGGCCAATGCGCTGGCGCAGGCGTCGGCGACGGTCGTGCAGGTCGAGGACGCGTACTACGATCTCGTCTCGGCCTGGCAGAACGTCGCGATTCAAGAAGAAGGCTTGCGCAACGCGAACGCCCAGGCGCAGTCCAACGCGCGGCTGGCGGCGCGCGGCGCGGTGGCGCCGACCGACATCGTCGAAGCAAACACGCAGGTCAACGTGTTCCAGGACAACGTCTACGCGGCGATCCAGAACGTACAGCGCGTGCAGACGCAGCTCAAGCAGTTGCTGCTCTCGAATCCCGGCGACCCGGTCTGGCTGGCGAACCTCGTCCCGACGACGCCCGTCGCCCAGGTGCCGCAGGAGCCCGCGCTCGACGCGCTGATCGCGTCGGCGGTCCAGAACCGGCCGGAGGTCGCGCAGGTGCGTGCGCAGCGCCAGGCGACCGACGTCAACCTCGCGTACGCGAAGGACCAGCTCAAGCCGCAGCTCGACCTCGGGCTGGGTTACACGTCGAACGGCTTCGCGGGCAACCCGCTGTCGTTCAGCGAGAACCCGCTGTTCTCGCTGCTCGGCACGCTGCTGCCGCCCGGCGCGCTGTCGCGGTTCCCGGGCCCCCCGGCGTATCAGACTGGCAAGTTCGGACAGTCGTTCCAGAACGCGCTCGACAACCGGTTCCCGACCTACGATTTCAAGCTGACGTTCTCGGTACCGATCGGCGAGCACACCGGCAAGGCCGACGTCGCGATCGCGCAAGAGCAGCAGCGTCAGGTTCAGATCGACGAGACGACGCTCGTGCAGCGCTTCCGCAGCGAGGCCGTCAACGCGATCCAGGGATTGCGCGAGGCGCAGTACCGGGTGATCGCTGCGCGCTCCGCGCGTGAGGCTGCGCAGCGCGTGCTGCTGGGCGAGCAGCGCCGCTTCCAGGCCGGGACGTCGACGACGTTCCTGGTGCTGCAGCGCCAGCTCGACGTCGCCAATCAGGAAGGACGCGAGCTGCAGGCGCAGACCGATCTCGACAAGGCGATCGTGGAGCTGAACCGCGTGAGCGGCGGCGTCTTCGCGCAGAACGGGATCGACGCGACGTCGCTGGGTAACGCGACGCTCAACGCGGCCGGCCCGTCGTCGATCCTGCCCCCGGTCGCGCCGGTCCCCGCACCGCAGGTCCGCCGCACGCAATAGTGGCGTCGCGCCGGCTGTACTTCCCGCACGTCGAGGGGCTGCGGGGGCTGTCGGCGCTCTACGTCTTCCTGTTCCACCTGCGGGAGACCGCGATCGTCAATCCGGCCTTCGCATGGCTGGTTCACGCAACGCCGTTTCTGGGCTTCGGTCACTACGCCGTCGCGGTCTTCATCGTGATCTCCGGCTACTGTCTGGCCGAGCCGCTCGCGGCAGCGCCGGACCGGCCGTTCGATGCGCGCGCGTTCGCGCGCCGGCGGTTCCGCCGCATCTACCCGGCGTACGCCGCGACGCTGGTCCTGTCGGCGGTGCTGTTCCTGTACTGGAGCACGCCGTTGTTCGGCGCCGTGCAGCCGCCGTCGTACCTGGCGACGGCGCTGGTGACGCACGCGTTGCTGATCCACAATCTGATCTACGGCACCAGCGAGTATCTCAACGGACCGCTCTGGAGCGTCGGCCTGGAAACGCAGATCTACGTCGTGTTCGCGCTCTTGCTGGTGCCGTTGTGGCGGCGCGCCGGCGTGTGGGTGCAGCTCGGCGCCGCGCTGATCGCCGGACTGTTGCCGCACTTCGTGCTGCACGGCGCGCTCGACTGGACCTGCCCGTGGTTTCTCGGTCTGTTCGCGCTCGGAGTGTGCGCGGCGCAACTCACGCACCGTCGGGTGGCGCGGTTGCCATGGAAGCCGCTCGCCGTCGTTGCGGTGGTCGGCGCGCTCGCCGCCGTCGCGTTCTCCGGCGCGCACACGCTGCGCGGCGGATACTATCAGCTCTTCATCGGTCCCGATCTCCTGGTCGGGCTGGCGGTCGCGCTGTTCTTCATCGCCTCGGCCGGTCGCGAGGGTGCGCTCTGGTTCCCGGCGCGATTGCTCGCGCTGCGCGCGTTCGAGCGACTCGGGCTGTTCTCGTACAGCATTTACCTGCTGCACGTACCGATCGTCTACAGCGTCTACGAGCTCATCGTGACGCGTCGAATCGGCGGCCTCGCGGCCGTGACGCTGTATCTCGCGTTGATTCCGGTCGTCGTGTGCATCGCGTACGGCTGGTACCGGTTGTTCGAGCGGCCGTTCATGTCTTCACGCCTGCGCGCCGCCGTCGGCGCGGTTCCGGAGATGCCCGACGCACTGTTCGCGATGCCCGGCGCACCGCGATCAAGCTGAGTAAGAGAGCGCATCGGCGCTTTCGGCCGGCGGCGCAGGCATGCTGGCGGACGGTTGCCAATCGGTACCGTCGGTCGCGCTCTTCGCTCGAGAAGGAGTTCCTGTGCGCTTCAATTCTGTTTTCGCGCCCTGCGGTGCGGTTTTGCTGGGATTGATGCTGTCCGGCTGCGCCGGCGGCGGTTCGAGCGCGACGACGCCTGCGGCGACGGCGGGCGGATCCGGTGGCGGAATAGCCGCTGCGGCGGAGGGTCGCAGCACCGCGTCGACTCGCCACGTTCGGTTGGCGACGGCGGGCGGGTGCTCGAGCAGCGGAAGCAACTCGTTCGTCGGCGGCGGCGCGTCGAACGTCGCGGGCGGCACGGATTCGGGCGTCGTCGCCGGGTCCGGGAACGAAGCGTGCGGTCAGGCGACCGCGATCGCCGGCGGCACCTCGAACACGATCGCGTCGAGCGCCAACCCGGTGACGAACGGATTCATCGGGGGCGGCGAGATGAACTCGATCTCTCAATATACTGACGACTTCATCGGCGCGGGGACCTCGAACTCGGTTTCTGGACCGCGCGGCGCGATCGTCAGCGGGAGCGGCAACAGTCTCGCCGCGACCGATGGGGTCATCACTGCCGGCGACAGCAACAGCATTCCGCTCAACGGGACGGAAGGGTTCATCGGCGACGGCACGGGCAATACCGTGAGCGCGCAGTTCGGCGTCGTCGGCAACGGCTACAACAACAACGTCTCCGCCGAATATGGTGTGATCGGCTCGGGCATCAACAATACGGTGTCCGGCGAGGGCGGTTACATCGCGTCCGGCGGCTACAACACCGTTTCCGGAACCGGCGGCGTCGTCGATGGCGGTTTCCAGAGTTCAGTCGCAGGGCAGTTTGCAACCGTTCCCGGCGGCTATCGTAATTCGGCCAGCGGCTCGTACAGCTTTGCCGCCGGCGCGCTTGCGAACGCGGCCACGACCGGATCGTTCGTGTGGAGCGACGGCTCGAACGGGTCCTCGACTCTACCCGCGATCGCGCCCTATGAGTTCGTCGCACGTGCATCCGGTGGGTTCGTCTTGTGGACGAATCCCGGAGCAACGGTCGGCGCCTCACTGGCAGCTGGCTCCGGGACATGGTCATCGACCAGCGACCGCAACCTCAAGACCGACGTGAAGCACATCGACGACGGCGCGGTGCTCGACAAGGTTGCGTCATTGCCGATCAGCCGCTGGAGCTACAAGACCGAGCGCGGAGTGACCCACGTCGGCCCGATGGCGCAGGATTTCTACGCCGCGTTCAAGGTCGGCGAAGACGACAGGCACATCACCTCGATAGACGAGGACGGAGTAGCCCTGGCCGCGATCAAGGCGCTGCACGCCGAGAACCGCTCGGTCCACGCCGAGAACACGCGGCTTCGTGCGCGCCTTGCGACTGTGGCGGCGTCGCAGTCGGCACAGATTTCCGCGCTGCGTCGCGAGCTGTCACGCCTCAGTGCAACCGTCGCGACGCTGCACCACGAGTAGCCTCCAGCCTCGAAGGCGAACGCGGAGGAGGGGCGCCGAGACTCGGCGCCCCCTGGTTCCGACGCTGAGGGATGCTGCTTGACGGCCTGAACGGCCGCGAGATCAGTGCTTGGCCTGTCAGAGGCAGTGCGTGATCGAGAGTCCCGCGAGGCGCGCAGCGGCGGAAGATGATCTTATCGGTATGAAGGTGGGCACCTCCGCCGTCAGCAGCTCCTGAAGGTCATGGCTGCTCAGCTTCAATAGCGTGTCACGCGACAGAAACGTCGTCAGTGCGTCTGCCCGCTGCGGCGTGAGCGGCATCGAGATGCGGCGTGAAAAGTACCGGTGGCCATCCTTCAGGTTGTAGATGTCTGCGATCGCCGTCCCGTTGACGCTGACGCGATCGATAGACGTCACCACACGTTCTAGGATCGAACGTGGCGCGAGCGCAGGCGACTCCGGTAAGGGTTGACCCAGTCCGACGTAACCTTGGTCATCGCAGCGCGGCCTCGGGGTCGTCACCACGGCACTAACGGCGGAAACGAGCGCTAGCACGTCGTCTTCACGATCGGCGTTAGCGGCGTCATCGTATTGAGTGGCCATGGTAGCTTGCTTTGTGTCGTACCAAGCATCCGCGCCAGCCCTTGTACGATGCCGAAGAGACCTCCCTTGAACGGAAAGATCGGTCCCGCAGCCGACGTCATGCTCACAACCCCGACGCTCACCGAAAAGGTAAAGGCGAACTGAAAGTACTCTTGTCCACCGTATGTCTGGTATTCCCAGCCGATGAGCTGCGATCCGCCGCCTGGGGCGGCCACTGCAACCTCGAGTTCTCCGCTGATCGCATTGCTATGCTGCTTGTTCACCAAATCGGATGCCGGCGAGCCTAGCGGGCGTGCGCCGTACGGGCAAGTCCGTGGGGTAAATGCAACCAGGCATCCCGGCTTCGAGCTGTCGGCGTTCCCGGCCGAGCAGGTCGTGCCGATATCACCGCCTCCGATATAGCCGCCGGTCGCCGTGTAATTGTCGGGTACCCACATCTCTTCGCACGTCGTGCCGAGGTAGGTATCGACCTCGGCATTCATAATTCCCGGCGTGGCTTCCTGATACCAGTCCAAACAGTTGTAGGACACGAACGATTGAGTGGACCGCGTAGCTGAAACGGGCGACGTGCTTTCCCCCTGCGTCTTTGCGCATTTCCCGTCCGTGACCGGACCACCGCCACCACCAACGGTCGTCTTGCTGCCGAAATTAATGATCGATGCTCCCAAGTCATAGTTTTGTGCCGACGCGGTCGTCGAATAGAATGACGTCGAATCGTTGCTCGGCAAACCGTCCGATGAGTCCAATGCGTGGCGTTCACCGGAAGAAGACGTCGTCGGCGGCGAAACGCAGGACTCCAACTGCGGCAGCCTCGGAACGGCCGAGCCATCACCGGTGCCGGCCGAACAGCCCGCGAATGACGTGCCTAAGATAACCGCAAGGCACGCGGCTGCGAGGTTACGCATGATCTCCACCCCTCAAAAAAAGCGTGACGAAGGACGGTTAAAGTCCCGTCATCGTGTCAGGGTGCTGTCTTTGGATCTTGCGTGACCCGATCCTGCACAGAGAGGGCGCGATGATAGTGCGCTCTCGGTCAAATGCGTTTCATGAAGCATTCGCGGACTTACTGAATTCGAGGTTGGCTGGGAGCGTTCTTGTAAAAGCCCGTCGGATAGGCTTTGCACAAATAAGCCCTGATCCGGCCGACTTCTTGTGCAGCCGCGGCGTTTTGTGTGCAGACGCTCAAGCGCGCTCGATGCTCGCGATTCCGTCGGCATAGAACTGTGCCTCGGGATCGAAAAACCCCGCGCCAGAAACGCCGGATCGTGCGACCGTATACAGGAGCCTCCCCGTTCCATCGTTGTCGCACCACAGAACACCCTCAGCGGTTCGGCCGTCTGACAGCTTCACGGCCACCCGTTTGTCTTTAAGCCCGGCCATGTCGGCATCCATCATGTGCTCAGTGTAGCACCGCGACAACGGTCTTGGCCTCACCAAACGGAGCGACTAGGAACCCTGGGGGCCGTACACCGTGGTCTGCCGGCCCCGAGGTGGCTAGCTAGGCAAGTAACCCGAGACTGGCATCGAATCACCGTATCGTATGCAGACTAGCCAGGAGGCATTTGATGCCGTAACGGTTCTCGCGCTGTTGGCAGGCCCAATCCTGGCGGTCCTTGTCGGGCGTGTTCTCCAAAAAAGGAGCGTTGCTTATAACGAACGGTCGGCCGTATTCAAGGCGCTGATTGCTGGGCGCTACGACGCCTTAAGCCAAGACCGCCTGCGCGCCCTAGCCCTGATCGAAGTAGTATTTTACGACGAGGGCCCCGTCGTCTCTGCTTGGCGCGCCTGGCATGAGGCAGTGACGAACTCGTCATTAAACGACGCGCACGGCATGGAAATTCGAGCGACAAAATACTACGATCTGCTCACGGCGATGGCACGCGTCCTCGGTTATACGCGTCTGACTAGGAACGAGATGGAGCGCGTATATAGCCCCGCTCTCTTGGGCCAAGTCGCAAGCTTGCGCGGTTTAACTGAGATCGAATGGTATAGATTGTTGAAGAATTCCGAGCACCTTGGATCGCCACGGAAGCACCCGCCGCCCGATCCGCCGGAGCTTCCTCCGCCCCTGTAGTGTCCGGTCCTACGAGGCTTTCCAGAACTCTGGCTCGATCCCAACTCGTACATCGACTGAACGAGGCAGCAGAGGTTGTGCGCGAGCACCTTGCAGAGAACTTCGTTCAACTGCGCCACCTGCGTCTTTGACCGAATGCGCGTCCCGAACTTGGCCTTAATCATGCTAAACGTCGTCTCGACATTCGAGCGCCTGTGATAGAAGCCGAGGAACTCGTCGCGGTGGTACATATAGAAGTGGTACATTTTCGCCCAAATGTCGGCGCTCTCGCGATTCGGATATGAGGTTGCGCGGCCGGTGGCGTTGTACTTGAACGGAATCAGCGGCATGGCGCCGGCGTCATGGATGCGTCCGAGCAGCCGCACTGAACTGTAGGCCTTGTCGGCCGAGAGGCGCTTCACGTCAAAGCGTTGCATCGACGCATGGAGCAGGGGTTCCAGAAACCGACTGTCGTGCGCGCTGCTGTGCGTCACCTCGGCGCTCGTGACGATGTTCGTCTTCGTGCCGACCATGAGGTGCGCTTTGATCCAGCGTACCTTGGACTTTTCCTTGCCGTACTTCTCGGAGTACCACCGTTCGTAGACCGACGACGAAAAGCCTGAGCTATCGACCGCGAAGTCAGTTTCGACCGCACGCAACGGACCGGCGCTTTCTTCGATCATTGCGGTAAGCACGGGTGCGAGCCCTGGATTCTCCATCGCATTGAGCACGCTGTTAAAATGCGGAACGCGCGAGAGGAAGCCGCGCTCGCCGAGGTCGCGCAGGTCGCTCATCGCGCGACGCGCCGACATACCGGCCTAGACCTTCATCACGGCGACGAACACTTGATCTGCGACCGGGATGCGCGGCCGGCCGCGTCCCTGTACGGGCTCGTCGATCGCGGCGCACAGGCTCCGCAGCAGGTCGGCGACGTGCCCCTTTCCGTTCGTCTGAGCGGCGTTGTACGCGGACCATTCCTGGCGGTGGGTGACCTTGAGCGATTCGGTCACGGTGCCGCGCTTCGTTCGAGTCTCACGGCGGACCGTGAACTCGACGGCATAGACGTGCTTGCACTTGTCGAGCCGCGTCTCGAAGTCGGGGCAGGAGCAATCCGGCGCCTTGGGGTCGACGACGTAGGTTCCCGATCCGCGTTGCGACGGTACGACCCACAGGCGACCCTTGCGCCTTAGTTTCTTCGTGGCCGCGATCTCCTGACCGCGCTGCTCCCGTGCATCCATTCGACCTTCCCCGGCTATACCTATTAGTATTATACCACGATGCAGTCGCGACGCCAACCTATTGGGGGGATATTGACGGTATATCTTCTTTAGGTATAGCCTCTCGGCATGGCGAAAGTGAAGTTGTGGGGGTACCGCTGCGAGCGGTGCTCCCACGAATGGCTCCCGCGCGATAAGAGCCAGGACCCAAAGGTCTGCCCGAAGTGCAAGAGCCCGTATTGGAACACGCCACGTCGCGAAACGTAGAGCGCGCGGGCCGCGCGATGGGTTCTACGGTTCTTCGGCGAGCGTTGTTTCAGGCGTTGGCGACTGCGGGCGAATGACGTCCAGCACCTCGGGGTGCCGCGACCAATTCTTTGGTTCCTTATCTTGGATTGTTGATACTATCACGCGTCGTCCAAAGTTTTCGAGGAGTCTTGGAAGCAAGTCGCTCTCGAACGTGCAGGTCGCGGTGTTCCACTGCCATAGAGCAGTTTTTTCAATGTCGCGCAGCGTGACCTTTCCGAGCACGTCGAGACTCGCGATTCTTCCGACGAGTTGAAGCGAGCGTGAGGTTTGAGAACTCATCAGGCGAATCTCAATGCGCTTCTGCCGCGCGACCTCGCGCTTCTCGCGATTGAACCCAGCGGTCTGCGGATATCCGAATCTTTGCAGGACCACAGTCGTCTCGGCATCGGTGGGTGACAGTTCCTCTACGGCGCGAAGTAGCTTCTCCACCGCTGCGGGATCATCGGCGATTTCCGCCGGTAGCTCTCCCTTTTTGTCGAGCCACAGAGACGTGTCCATCAGCAGTCGCAACGTTTTTTCCGCTACGTCGTCCCGTCCGTATTCCATCTCGAAGAGCCGGCCCTGTTCCGTTGTACGGACGCCGACGATTATGCTGGCACGAGCGAAGAATACGACGCTCGGAAACAATGCGGCGCTCGTCTTTTCGGTGACGCTTTTTGCCGCGATCTTGAACGCGGTATAAGCTTTGTCCATGACCAGACGCCAGGTCTGGATCGTTGGGTGCGATACGTTTTCGGCAGGACCGTCGAACTTCAGAGTATAGTCAGCCCCGGGCAACGCAGAAGTTACGGCTGCGCCATTGGCGTATGAAAGCAGGTTTAACGAGCCGGGCTCCGCAGTCATAAGTGCTGCCCGTATCGCATTATCGAGACGCGCAGCAACGTCGATCTTGTAGAGAATGTCCTCGCGCCCTTCGCTATCGGTATAGACCTCTGCGGGCACGTTTGTAACGACCACAACGGTACCACCGGGAGCGGTGTGGGTGTAGGTAGTCTCGCGCTCGACGGGCTCCATTGAGTTAGGCATCATGCGCGGTCACCACGGCATAGCGGCGATAGCGGAAACCAACTTTGACTTTGATTCGTCTGCCTGAGGGAAGCGACTTTTCAAACGCGATTCCGGCAGTTCGATCTGGATGGGGCGGGAAGTCTTTTTCGACGGCCTTGCCTGAACGGACAGCGTGGATAACATCGTCAATGTGAATCTCGCGCTCGCGGGTCGCGCGAATGGCATGCTGGTCAATACGCAGCGAACCGTCTCGCGCCGCAGCTCGAATCTTATCAATCTCCCAGCGTTGTATGCCGTTGTTTGAGAAGTCGAACAGGCCTTCCCACTCCGGCTCAGCCCCCATGAGGAGCTAAGACGGCTCTCGCGTTCCCGCATCCTGCTCACCGAGTCCGGCGTGACGGTTTCTTTGTCCCGCGCCCCTTTCCGTCGAAGTAGGCTTGCAGGACGCGCTCCACGACCGCAGACGGGTTGTAAGCCCGGCCTCCGCCCTCCCGCGCGCGCCCTGCCGCCATCGCCTCCTCTTCGACCAGACGAATGAGCGCGGGCGGGAGACGGTACGACACCTGCCCGTTGCTACCCAAGGTGAGGAGCCTTGCTCGCGGCCACGCACCTATTCTACCATACATGCGCGCATTGATGCGATAACGCATGCGTACTGCTCGACGCGAACCTTTCTTGTGCAAACGGCTCCTTTTATGCGCAGGCGCCCTTATATGTGCAAAGCCCCGTCGGATACTTGAAACACCTGTTTCAAGTATGGTAGGATGCGTCCATGGCGCGGACCGCCGACGAGCAGCGGCGCGTGGATCTCTTGGAGCGCATCGTGGACTACGTCATGGAGAACGGGTTGTCCGATCTTTCACTGCGCCCGCTGGCGGACGCGGTGGGGTCGAGCCCGCGCGGGCTGCTGTACTACTTCGGGTCGAAGGAAGAGCTCGTCGGCAGCATCCTCACCGCGGCCGGTGACCGCCAGCGCGCGGCGTTCGACCGGCTGCCGCGCGACGCCGCGTCGTACCGCGAGACCGTCACCGCCGCGTGGCGCGTCCTCAGCGCGCCGGAGAACCGGGCGATCTTCCGGCTGTTCTTCGAAGTCTACGGGCTCGCGCTGCAGGAGCCGGCACGCTATCCCGGCTTTCTCGATCGGGCCGTCGAAGTGTGGCTCGACTACCTCGAGCCCAGCGCGCTGCGCGACGGTCACACCAAGGCCGACGCCCGCGCGATCGCGACCGTGCTGCTGGCCGGTTACCGCGGTTTCTTGCTCGACCTCTTGACGACCGGCCAGCGCCGCCGGGTCGACCGTGCGGTGGATCTGTGGATCGATGCGCTCGACGCCATCCCCGACCCGAAGGAGCTTGCCCGTGGCCGACGCCGCTAGAACGACGCCGCGCAAGGCGGCACTGATCTTCGTTTTCATTACGGTGGCGCTGGACATCGTCGCGCTGGGTGTGATCGCGCCGGTGTTCGTGCCGCTGGTCGAAGGCTTCTTGCACGGCAACGTCGTCGCGACCGCCTGGATCGTCGGCGTCTTCGGCACGGTGTTCGCCCTGATGCAGTTCGTGTGGGCGCCGCTGCTGGGCGTGCTGTCCGACCGGTTCGGGCGGCGTCCGATCATCGTGCTGTCGAACCTCGGGATGGGACTCGATTACGTCGTCATGGCGCTCGCGCCGGCGCTGATCTGGCTCCTGCTCGGCCGCATCGTCTCCGGGATCACGTCGGCGACCGCGACCGCGTCGAGCGCGTACATCGCCGACGTCACGCCGGCCGAGAAGCGCGCCGCCGCGTTCGGAATGGTCGGCGCCGCGTTCGGCGTCGGCTTCGTGCTCGGCCCGGCGATCGGTGGACTCTGCGGACAAGTCGATCCGCGTTTGCCGTTCTGGGTCGCCGGAGCGCTATGCTTGCTCAACGGGATCTACGGAACGTTCGTGCTGCCGGAGTCGCTGGCGCCCGAGCACCGCGCGTCGCGCGTTCCGTGGGCGAAGGCGAATCCGATCGGCGCGCTGCGGCTGCTGCGACGCCATCACGACCTCACCTCGCTCGGCCTAGTGACCTTCGCCAGCACGCTGGCCGGGATCGCGATGCAGTCGACCTGGGTGCTTTACGTCACCGCCCGCTACGGCTGGCAGCCCGGCGCGACCGGCATCTCGCTGGCGGTGCTCGGCGTCTGTTCGTCGGCTGCCCAGATCGCCGTCGTCGGGCCGTACGTCAAACGCTTCGGCGAGCGCGCGGCGCTATTCGGCGGGATCGGCTTCGGGTTGTTGTCGCTGGTGATCTTCGGCTGCGCTCCGAACGGTTGGTGGTTTTCGCTCGGCATCGTGCCGCTCTGCCTGTGGAGTCTCGCCCCGGCCGCGGCGCAGGCGATCATGACGCGCCGCGTCTCGGCGCGCGAACAGGGCGAGCTGCAGGGCGCCATCGGTTCGCTTCGCGGTCTGTCGGCGCTCATCGGTCCGGGCATCTTCACGGCGGCGTTCGGCATCGGCATCGCGCACGGCGTGCCCGGCCTGAACTGGTTCGTCTCGGGCGCGATCCTGTGCGTCTCCGTCCTTCCAATCCTTCGCGAGCGCGCGTCGACCGACGAACCGGCCGAGGTTGCGCGGCCGGTCGAACGAATGATGGAAGAGGCGGCCGAACCGGTCGTGTGAACGCGCGCCGGCGTCAGCCGGCGTGCGAGAGACGCGACGCGGCGGCCGCGTCGACGAACCAGCGCAGGTCGCCGTCGCGCGGGCGGATCAGCTGCGACGGATAGGCGTCGGTGTCGCGCGGGCCTTCGAGCACTTCGCGCAGCGCGTCGGCCTTCTCGGCGCCGCCGGCGGTGATCATCACGGCGCGCGCGGCGTTGATCGTGCGCGGCGTGAGTGTCATCCGCCAGCGGTCGAGCTTTGGAACGTAGTGCGCGATGCAGTGCTTGTCGGGTTCGATCGCCGCAACGGTGCCGGGGAACAGCGACGCGGTGTGGCCGTCGGGCCCCATCCCGAGCTGGATGAGATCGAGCACCGGCTCGTCGCCGAGCTCGCGCTGCAGGATCGCGTCGTAGTCGGCGGCCGCCGCGGCCGGGTCGTCCTCGCCACGCATGCGATGCACGCGCGCCGGCGCGATCCCGAGCGGATCGAGCAGCGTCAGCCGGTTCATCTTGTAGTTCGACTCGTCGTCGTCGGGCGGCACGCAGCGCTCGTCGCCGAACCAGAACACGACCTGCGCCCAATCGACGCTTTCACGACGCGGTGACGACGCCAACAGCGCGTTGACCGCGCGCGGCGTCGAGCCGCCGGCCAGCGCGACGTGCGCCGCGCCGCGTTGCGCGATCGCGGCGGTCACGACGGCGACGATGTGATCGGCCGCGGCGCGCGCCAACTCGGCGCCGTCGGCGAGCACGGTCGGTTCGATCGCGCGGTCCACGCCGGCCGCTATCCGAGCAGGGTGCCGGCGCTGCGCAGCGCCGATTCGAACAGCTCGTCGGCGCCGGTCTCGAGGACCGCGCGTTCCAGCAGCGACGCGTTGTCGATCGCTTGGAGCGGGAACAGCCGCGGCGCGCGCTCGTGCTCGCCTTCGACCCAGATCTTCACCACGCCGGGATCCTTCGTCACCTCGCCGTGGTACCACGACGTCTCGCTGTCCAGGCAGACGGTCTGGACGCGCCGGATGTCGCCGACCCGCTTGCGCTCGAACGCCACCGGTCCGCCTTTGCGGTCGGTGAAGGCGTCGCGGCCGCTCGCGGTCCAGCCGAGCCGGCTGGCCAGCCAGCCGGCGAGGTAGAACGCCTCGGAGTCGGAGCCGCTGGCGATGTGCAGCCGGCGGATCGTGAACACTTCGTCCGGTCCGGTCGGCTCGTCGAAGAAGTTCGCGATCATGTCCTGCCACGGCCGCAGCCGCATCCAGGCCAGGTCGCGCAGCTCGACCTCGGGGTGCGCGGCGTGGAATGCGACCAGCCGCCGCATCGCCTCCTCGTCGCGCGCACCGCCCGACGAGTCGAACAGCAGCGTCTGGACGAACGGGAGCAGCTTTTCGAAGATCGGCCGGCTGTCGTCGCGCATCCCGCTCCACCACAGGATCGTCGGAACGCTCGGCGTGCACAAACCCGCGACGTAGCCGGAGATCATGTCGGGGCTCGCGTCCGAGACGTCGATCTCGACCCGTTCACCGCGCAACGTGACCGACGGTTCGGCATCGCGCGCCAGCGTCGTGACGGTCGCCTCGCCGCCGCGCTTGCCGGTGTGGTCGAGGATCAGCGTGAACGACGGGTGCTTCTCGGCCAGCTTGCCAGCCCGTTCGAGGATCCAGTCGCGGCGTTTGGGATCGTCGATCCACACCACCAGGTTGAGCGTCGAAGTCGACACCTTCGTGCGCGTCAGCTCGGAGCGGATCGCGTCGAGCGACGTCGAGGTCGTCGACGACTCGAGGCTCATATCCGTCGCCACTCGCGCCCGTCCATCGCCAGTAGGCGATCCGACGACGGCGGCCCTTGGCTGCCGGCGCTGTAGTTGGGGAAGCTCTCGTCGGCAGTGTCGAGCCAACGGTTCAAGATCGGCATCACGATCTGCCAGGCGGTCTCGACCGCGTCCCAGCGGGTGAACAGCGTCGCATCACCGCGCATCGCGTCGCCGATGAGACGCTCGTACGCCGGCGCCGACACGACCCCGAACCCGGTGCCGTAGTTGAAGTCCATCGAGACCGAGCGGATGTGCATGCGCGGCCCGGGGACCTTGGCGTTGAAGCGCAGCGAGATCCCCTCTTCGGGCTGAATCTTCATCACTAGGACGTTGTTGTCGAGCGCGTCGCCGGCCTCGCCGAACAGCCGGTGCGGCAACGACTTGAAGCGGATCGCGATCTCCGAGGTCTTGTGCGCGAGTCGCTTGCCGGAGCGCAGATAGAACGGAACGTCGGCCCAGCGCCAGTTGTCGATGAGCAGCTTGACCGCGGCATAGGTCTCGGTGTTCGAGTCGGGCTTCACGTCGGGCTCTTGGCGATAGCCCGGCACCGGCTTCCCGGCGATCGCACCCTCGTCGTACTGACCGCGGGCCGTGTCGAGCGTCACGCGCGCGCGGTCGATCGGGCGCACCGCGCGCAGTACCTTGAACTTCTCGTCGCGGATCGAATCGGCGTCGGACGCGACCGGCGGCTCCATCGCGACGAGCGCGAGTAGGTTCATCACGTGGTTCTGGATCATGTCGCGCAGCGCACCGGCGTTGTCGTAGTAGCCGCCGCGCCGTTCGACGCCCACCGTCTCGGCGGCCGTGATCTGGATCGAGTCGATGTAGCGGCGGTTCCAGACCGGCTCGAAGATGACGTTCGCGAAGCGCAGCGCCATGATGTCCTGGACGGGTTCCTTGCCGAGGTAGTGGTCGATCCGGTAGACGTGTTTCTCCTCGAACGCTTTCGCGACTTCGGCCTGCAGCGCGCGCGCCGAGTCGAGGTCGGTTCCGAACGGCTTCTCGATGATGACGCGCGACCAACCGTCCTTGTTGTCGCGCGGACCGAGACCGGCTTTGTCGAGCTGTTCGATGATGTCGGTGAACACCGACGGCGGCGTGCTCAGGTAGAAGAGGCGGTTGCCGCCCGTGCCGAGCTCCTTGTCGTTCTGCTCGAGCTCCTCGCGCAGCTTGTGGAAGCAGTTGACGTCGTCGAAGTCGCCCGACACGTACGACACGTGCTTGGCGAAATCGCTCCAGAGCGGATCCTTGGCGGGGCCGCTGCGCGAGAACTCGTCGATCGACTTCTTCATCGCGTCGCGGAAGGCGTCGTCGCTGAAGTCGGTGCGCGAGAAGCCGACGATCCCGTAGTTCTGCGGCAGGATATCCTCGAGCCGCAGGTTCCACATCGCCGGCATCAGCATGCGCTTCATCAAGTCGCCACTGGCGCCGAAGAACACGATGTTGCACGGATCGGCGATACGGTTGACCGAGAGCCCTTTGCGGAGCGGATTGGCGGCGACGCCGTCGCCGGTCTTTGCGGTTCCGGCCGTCATTCGGACTTGATCGCGTGGCCGCCGAACTCGTTGCGCAGCGCTGCGATCACCTTTGCGCTGAACGACTCGTCCTGGCGCGACACGAAGCGCGAGATCAGCGACTGCGTGATGACCGGTGCCGGAACGTCCTCGTCGATCGCGGCCTGGACCGTCCAACGGCCCTCGCCCGAATCGGCGACCCAGCCCTTGACCTTCTTGAGGTCGGGATCGTCACGCAGCGCGAGCTCCAGCAGCTCGAGCAGCCACGAGCGCACGACCGAGCCGAAGCGCCAGATCGACGACAGCTCGTGCAGGTCGTAATCGTACTCCGACTTCTCGAGGATCTCGAAGCCCTCGCCGTAGGACGCGAGCATCCCGTACTCGATCCCGTTGTGGACCATCTTCGAGAAGTGGCCGGCCCCGCTCGGGCCGACGTGCGCGTAGCCGCCCTCGGGCGCGAGGGTGAGAAACACCGGCTCGGCGCGTTTGACCGCGTCGTCGTCGCCGCCGACCATCAAGCAGTAGCCGTTGGCGAGCCCCCACACGCCGCCCGACGTGCCCGCATCGATGAACGAAACCTGCTTGTCCTTGCAGCGCAGGTAGCGCTGCTTGGAGTCGGTCCAGCGCGAGTTGCCGCCGTCGATGATCGCGTCGCCGGGCTGCAGCAGCCCCAGCAGGTCGCCGATCGTCGAGTCGGTCGGCTCGCCGGCCGGAACCATGATCCACACGCTGCGCGGCGGCTGCAGCTTGTCGACCAGCTCGCGCAGCGACGCCGCGCCGGTCGCACCGTCGGCGGCCGTCTTCTGGACCGCGGCCGGATCGCGGTCGTACGCGACGACCTGGTGTCCGCCGCGAATGAGGCGCGTCGTCATGTTGGCGCCCATGCGCCCCAGACCGATCATCCCGAGTTGCACGATGCTCCTTACCGAAGGGCGGTGACGGCGGCGTCGAGCGCCGCGATCAGTGCCGCGAGCCCGTCTTTGAGCTCGCCGCGGAAGTGGATGCGCGCGCCGCGCCGGTCGCGCTTGTCGAGCGACTCGAAGTCGCCCAGCGCCTGCGACCGCTGCAACGTGCGGAAACCGACCATCCCCGGGATCTCGACATCGAACGGCGGGTCGTAGGTCAGCTGGAAGAAGACGCCCTCGTTCGGACCGCCTTTGTGGAGCTGCCCGGTCGAGTGCAGGAAGCGCGGGCCGAAACCGACCGTCGTCGCCACCATGAGTGCATCGCGCACGGTCGTGCGCAGGCGCTGCAGCGCCTCGCGGTCGTCGTCGTTCATCGGCACGTAGGCGTTGAACGCGACGTAGTCGCCGGCCTTGACCTGCTCGACGATCGCCGCGACCGCGCTGTTGAGCTCGATGCCGAGCGCCGCGCCGCGCGAGCCGCTCAGCGGGAGTACCAGCGCTTCGTCGGTACGGATCCGCGGTTCGGGCTCGGTGAAGCGGCCTTCCGCGCTGAACTCCGCCAGCAGCCGCTTCGTGTTGTCCTTGGACTCCTGCACGTTGGGCTGGTCGAACGCGTCGATGCCCAGGATCGCACCGGCCGCCGCCGTCGCGATCTCCCACAGGTAGAACTGCTCGCCCACGTCGAGCTGATCGCTCATCGACAGCCGGATGACCGGGTGACCGGCGGCCGTCAGCTCGTCGAGCCACGACTCGGTGTTGCCGGCGTCGCCCGCGAGCGTTGCGCCGACGTAGACGAAGACGCGGTCCTTGCCGTACGCGCCCGGCTCACCGTGGGGCTCGCCTTCGATCGGAACGATGCCGGTCCCCGACTTGCCGGTCGACTCGGCGATCAGCTGTTCCGCCCAAGCGCCGAAGGCCTGGATCGCCGGGTGCGTCACGATCGTCAGCTTGTCGCGCCCGCCCTTGGCCAGCGAACCGATCGCCGCACCGAAGCGCACGCCCGGCGCGTCCTGCGGCGCGACCGTGCGCGCGTTGGCGTGCATCGCGTTGATCGCCCGGTCGAGGATCGCGGTCACGTCGTAGCCGGCTAGCGCCGCCGGCACCATCCCGAAGTACGACAGCGCCGAGTAGCGCCCGCCGATGTTCGGATCGTTGACGAACGTGCGCAGGAAGCCGGTGTCCTTCGCTTCCTGCTCGAGCTTCGTGCCGGGATCGGTGATCGCGATGAAGTGGTCGGCCGCGTTGGCCGCGCCGACCGTTTGCTGCGCGCGCTGGAAGAAGTAGCGGAAGAAGGCGTCGGGTTCGGTCGTCGTGCCCGACTTCGAGGCCACGATGAACAGCGAACGCGCGATGTCGAGGCTGTCGTCGAGCGCCTTGATCTGCTGCGGATCGGTCGAATCGAGCACGTGCAGCGCCGGGAAGCCGGCGGTCTTGCCGAACGTCGCGCGCAGGATGTCGGGCGCCAGCGAGCTGCCGCCCATCCCGAGCACGACGACGTGGTCGAAGCGCTTGGCGCACACCTGCGCGAACTCGCGCAGGTCGCCGGTCTGCGCGTGGGTCTGCTGGGCGATCTCGACCCATCCCAGCGCGTGCTTGATGATGTCGACGTGATCGGGCGCCGACGACCAGGGCGACGGGTCGTGCGCCCACAGCTTGGCTAAAAAGCCGTCGGCGACGAGCCGCCCGAGCGCCTCGTCGGCGGCCTGCGCGCCGTCGCCGAGCGCGAGGGCGATTCGCGGCGGCGCGCCGCTGCGCAGCTTCTCGACTTTGGCCTTGATCGCGTCGAGCATCGCGTTGTACGAGTCGGCGAACGACTTGACGCCGTCGGTGACCAGCATCTCCGTGATGTCGAACATCGAGATCTGGGCCTGCGCGAGCGCGTCGATGGTCGCATGAGCGCCGTCCATGTCGTCGAGGATCGCGTCGGCGCGGATCGTCCCGTGATCGAGCAGCGCCTCGAGGGTGTTCGGCGGGACGGTGTTGACCGTGTCCTTGGCGATCAGGTTGTCGACGTACATCAGGTCGGGGTAGGCGGGATTCTTGGTCGACGTCGACGCCCACAGCGGCCGTTGCACGTGCGCGCCCTTGGCGCGCAGCGCCGCGAAGCGGTCGCCGCCGAACAGGCGCAGGAAGCGCTCGTAGGTCAGCTTGGTGCCCGCGATCGCGGCCTTGCCGAGCAGCGCTTCGACCTTCTTGTCACCCTTGTCGATCTTGGCTTGGAGAACTTTGTCGACCGCACTGTCGATGCGCGAGACGAACACCGACGCGACCGAGGCGATCCGGTCGACCGGCTCGCCGCGCGCGGCACGCTCCTCGAGCCCCTCGACGTACGCGTTGGCCGCCGCTTCGTAGCGGTCGACCGAGAACAGCAGCGTGACGTTGATGTTGATCCCGGCCGCGATCGACGCCTTGATCGCCGGGACCCCGGCGCTCGTCCCCGGGATCTTGATCATCACGTTCGGACGGTCGACCTCTTTCCACAGCCGGGCCGCGGCGTCGATCGTTCCCTGCGTGTCGTTGGCGAGGTTCGGCGGAACCTCGAGCGAGACGTAGCCGTCGAGGCCTTCAGTCTGGTCGTAGACCGGGCGAAACAGATCGCAGGCGCTGCGAATGTCGCGGATCGCCAGCGCCTCGAAGATCGCGTTCGGATCGCGTTCGTCGACCAGCGTGCGCAACTGCTCGTCGTAGTCGGAGCCGCTCCCGATCGCCTTCTCGAAGATCGTCGGGTTCGAGGTCATCCCGCGAAGCCCGAGATCGATGAGCCGCTGCAGCTCGCCGCCGGCGAACATGCTGCGGCGAATGTTGTCGAGCCAGATGCTCTGACCGACGGCGGCCAGCTGACGAAGTTGATCTCCCATGACTCTCTTTCTCAGACGCTCGCGAGAAGACCGGCGGCGACGTCCGCCACGTGCTCGGGGGTGAAACCGTACTCCTTGGCGATCGCGGCGGCAGGTGCCGACGTGCCGAAGTGGTCGAGGCCGAACGCGATCCCGCGGTCGCCGACGTACTTCGACCAGCCGATCGTCGCGCCGGCTTCGATCGACATGCGCGCGCGCACGTCGGGCGGCAGGACGCTGTCGCGGTACGACTGCTCTTGCGCGTCGAACAGCTTCCACGACGGCATCGACACGACGCGGGTCTTGGTCCCGCGCTGCGCCAGCAGCGCGGCGGCGTCGACCGCGAGGCTGACCTCGGAGCCGGTCGCGATCAGGATCAGGTCGGGCTTTGCATCCTCGGCCTCGGTCAGGACGTATGCGCCGCGCGCGACATCGGCGTTGCGCGCACCCAGGAACGGCAGCTTCTGCCGCGACAGCACGAGCACCGTCGGGCCGGTCTCCGGTTGGATCGCGAGCTTCCACGCCTCGAGGGTCTCGAGCGCGTCGGCGGGCCGGATGTCGATCACGTTCGGCGTGGCGCGGATCATCGAGAGCTGCTCGATCGGCTGGTGCGTCGGGCCGTCTTCGCCCAGGAACACCGAGTCGTGGGTGAAGACGAAGACCTCGCGGATCTTGTTGAGCGCAGCCAGCCGCAGCGCGGGCTTGAGGTAGTCGACGAAGTTGAAGAAGGTCGACGAGAACGGCAGCAGCCCACCGTGCAGCGCGATGCCGTTCGAGGCCGCCGCCATCGCGTGCTCGCGCACGCCGTAGTGGATGTTGCGGCCGCCGTACGAGCCCGGCTCGAAGTCTCCCTGATCTTTGAGATAGGTCTTGGTCGACGGGTCGAGGTCGGCCGAGCCACCGACGAGCTCCGGCAGCGCCTTGGCGATCGCGTTCATCACCGTTCCGCCGGCGTCGCGCGTCGCGACCGCGCCGTTTTCGGCGTCGAACGACGGCCAGGGCAAGTCCGACGGAACCTTGCCGTCGCGCGCGCGCTCGAACTGCGCGGCGAGATCCGCGTGGTCGCCCTTCCACGCGGCGTAGCGGGTGTTCCACTCCGCTTGCAGGTCGGCCCCGCGCGCGCCGACTTCTTTGAAGAACGCGGCCGCTTCGGCGGGGATCTCGAACGGCGGCTCGTCCCAGTGCAGCGTCTTGCGCGTCGCTTCCATGTTCTTGCCGAGCGCCTCGCCGTGGGTCTTGAACGTGCCGGCCTCGGGTGAACCGTAGCCGATCGTCGAGCGGACGGCGATGAGCGTCGGCCGCCGCGGGTCGGCCTTGGCCTCGGCGATCGCGCGGTCGATCGCGTCGACGTCGTTGGCCTGCTCGGGAGCGATCTCGTTCGTGTTCCAGCCGTAGGCTTCGAACCGTTCGCGCACGTTCTCGGTGAACGTGACGTCGGTCGGGCCTGCCAGCGACGTCTTGTTATCGTCGTACAGTACGATCAGCTTGCCGAGCGCGAAGTGACCGGCCAGCGAGGCGGCTTCGGCCGAGACGCCCTCCATGAGGTCGCCGTCACCGGCCAAGACGTACGTGTGATGGTCGACGATCGTCGTCTCGCGGTTGTAGACCGCGGCCAGGTGCGCTTCGGCGATCGCCAGGCCGACGCCGTTGGCGAAACCCTGGCCGAGCGGACCGGTCGTGACCTCGACCCCGGCGGTATGGTGGTACTCCGGATGACCGGGCGTCTTGCTCCCGAGTTGCCGGAACACTTTGAGGTCGTCGAGGCTCAGGTCGTAGCCGGTGAGGTGGAGCAGCGCGTAGAGCAGCGCCGAGCCGTGACCGGCCGACAGGACGAACCGGTCGCGGTTGAACCAGTGCGGGTCAGCCGGGTTGAAGCGCAGGTGGCGCGTCCACAGCGCGTACGCCGCCGCCGCGGCGCCGAGCGGGAGCCCGGGGTGGCCGGAGTTCGCTTTCTGGACCGCATCGACGGCCAAGAACCGGATAGCGTTGATGCGAATCTCGTCCGCTGCGGTGTTCACGTCATCTCCTGGTGGCGGGGGAAAGGCGCGTTACCCGCCGGTCGGTCCGGCAACCTCCCATTACCCGGCGACGGGAGCGCGGTTTGCGGCGCGGGAACGGCTAAGGTCAAATGGATGGAAGTAGTCTCGAGACCCGGTTCATCGAGCTGGAGGAGCGCCTCGCCTCCAAGCCCGGGGCGATCAAGAAAAAGGCCGGCCGGGTGGTCGAGGAGGTGCTCAACGCGCTGGACACCGGCGGCTTGCGCGTCGCCGAGCCCGACGGCGACGACTGGATCGTGCACGCGTGGGTCAAGCGCGCGATCCTGCTGTCGTTCCAGCGGTTCGACAATGCCCGGATCGTGGAGGACCGGTTCGCCAAGACGGCGGCACCCCTCGAAGCATTAACGTTGCGTTATCGGCTGCCATCGTACTACGACAAGTTACCCACCAAACGGAACTGGAAGATGCTGGGCGCACGCTGCGTCCCCGGCGGGATCGCTCGCTTCGGCTCGTACCTCGGCAAGGGAGCGATCCTCATGCCCGGCTTCGTGAACGTCGGCGCCTACGTCGACGACGGCACCATGGTCGATACCTGGGCGACGGTTGGTTCCTGCGCTCAGATCGGCAAGGACGTCCACCTCAGCGGTGGGGTCGGGATCGGCGGCGTTCTCGAGCCGCCACAAGCGATGCCGGTCATCGTCGAGGACGGCGCGTTCGTCGGCTCGCGCTGCATCGTCGTCGAGGGCGTCCGCGTCGGGCGCGAAGCGGTGCTCGGCGCCGGCGTCGTGCTGACCGCGTCGACGCCGGTCGTCGACGTGCGCGGGAGCGAACCGGTCACCACCAAGGGCGCGATCCCTCCGCGCGCCGTCGTCATCCCGGGAACGCTGCCGAAGAAATTCCCGGCCGGCGAGTTCGGCACGCCCTGCGCGCTCATCATCGGCGAACGCAGCGACTCCACCGACCAGAAGACCTCGCTCAACGCCGCGCTGCGCGACTTCGAGATCGCCGTCTAACGTTGCAGTCGGTGGAGAACGCGCTGGGTCTCAACCCGCGCGTCGAGGCGATCGAGCCGTCGCTGATTCGGGCGATCGCGGCGAAAAAGCAGCCGGGTGCGATCGACCTCGGGCTGGGCGAACCGACGCTGTTGCCGCAGCGGCGCTTCATCGATGCGGCCGCGAGCTGGGCCGCCGAACACGGCGTGCGGTACACCGTCAACGCCGGTGACGCCGCGTTGCGCGAACGTATCGCGGCGCACTACGCCTACCCGGGAATGTCGGACGCGTCGAACGTCTGCGTGACGACCGGATCGCAAGAAGCGGTCTACGTCGCGATCAAGACGCTGCTCGATCCGGCGACCGACGAGCTGCTGGTCGTCGAGCCGGCGTTCCCGGCCTACGCCAAGATGGCGCAGCTCGAAGGGATCGCGTGCCGTCGCGTGCAGATGCGCGCCGTCGACGGCTTTCGCTACAACGTCGACGCGATCGTCGACGCGATCGGGCCGGCAACCCGCCTGCTCGTCATCGCGTCGCCGTCGAATCCGACCGGCCGCGTGCTGCACGAGGCCGATGCGCGACGCTTGGCGTCCGCGCTGCTGGCGCGCGGCGGGCCGCCGGTGCGCGTGCTGCAGGACGAGATCTACCGCGAGCTGACGTACGTCGACGACCCCGGATACCTCGCGTTGCACTATCCGAACACCGTCGTCGCGAACTCGCTCTCGAAGTCGAACGCGCTCACCGGGATGCGTATCGGCTGGCTGGTCGCGCCGGCCGGTACGATCGAGCCGCTGGTCAAGACGCATGCCTGGGTCACGTCGACGGCGAGCACGTTCGGCCAGCGGGTCGCCTACGAGATCTTCGGCGAGCCGGGAGCGCTCGAGGAGCAGTCGGCCTGGTACCGCGCGCAGCGCGAACGCGTCACCGCAGCGCTCGACGCGAGCGGCTTGGAGTACGTGCCGATCGACGGCGCGTTCTACGCCTGCGTGCGGCTACCGCACGGTACCGACTCGTACGCGACTGCGATCGAGCTCGTCGAGCACCGCAACGTCGTCGCGATCCCCGGCCGCATTTTCGGCGACTCGCTCGAAGGCTGGCTGCGCTTGAGTTGGGTCGCGCCGATCGACCAATTCGCGGAGGGTCTCCGCCGCATCGCCGCGCTGTGACTGGCGGGTTGCGATGAAAGAGCACCGAAGGCGCCGTCGATGAAGGATCTCTCGGTCGTCACGACCTGTTGCATCGCGGCGACTCTCGCCGTCGCCTCGGGCCCGGCGTCCGCGGCGACGACGGGACACACCGTCGCGACCGTTTGCGGCGGGACCCCGGCGTCGTACGTGCTCAGCCTCGGCTCGGCTCAGATGCTGTCGGCACAATCGATGTCCGAAGCCGGCGGTCACGCCGGCCCTGCACGGTCGATGACCTTGGCGCGCAGTCACGGTTGGAGCCCTGAGCTTTGGGCGTGGCATCAACAGGTTGCGAGCGGCGGGGTCGCTTCGGCGCGGAAGGACGCGACCGTTTCGGTCTACGACGGCAACGGCCGCCGTCTCGCGCAGATCATGCTCGCGATGGCGTGGCCCAGCAAGATCGCATCGGGGGCGACGAACGCCGCGCCGCAGCAGCTGCAGCAGACGCTCACGCTGAGTTTCCTGAGCCAGAAGCAGACCTGCGGCTGAGCCGAACGGCTACGTCGCGGCTAGTGGCGCTGGACGAACTTGCACTTGGAGTCGACGCTGTCTTTCGAGTCGGCGTCGACGGTGCCGAACGAATTGTCGGTGCAGACGATCTTCTCCGCGCAGCCGTCGTGGGCGAGGATGCTGAAGACGCCGCCGCCGGCTTCGTACGAAACCGACGCCGGGAGGCAGTTCTTGCCCATCTCGGAGTCGCTGCTCGCGTCGAAACCGATCGTCCCGCCGTGTGACGCGATGATCCGGATCGACGAGATCCCGGCGGCGGCGCAATACGCCGTCGGCAGCGTGCCGACGTTCTTCACCTGGCACGCGGTCGTCTGAATCGCCATCGGCGCGACACCGTTGATCGCAGAGAAGATATAGCACGGGTTCGGCGTTCCGTTGCAGCCGCTCGCGTCGGCCGCATACCCGGGGTGCGCGTTCGCGGTTCCGTCCTTGGGATTGACGAGGTGGACGAGGAGCCCCGCTCCGGCTTGGGAGATCGTCAGCCCAGGCGAATCCGCCACGGCGACGCGTGCGACGAGCGCACCTGAACTCGCGACGGCCAAAAGCGCCGTCAGCACGGGGAGAAAGCGCGTCATGACCGGCCTCCGTTGGGGTGGCCCGGGAATCCCCGGTTGGTCGTCCCTTCGAGCAGCCGGGGTCCGATCCCGCACCCGCGACTAGGTTGCCGGCCCGACCCGCACTTCGACCAGGTTGTCGGGATGGAAGTAGGTCGATGCCGCCCGCCGGACGTCGGCGGCGGTGATCGACGCATAGCGCTCGGCCAGCGTCGCGTAGTACGAAGGCGCGAGGTCGTCCAGTCCGATCTGGAGCAGATCGCCGGCAATCGTCGACGTCGCCTGTTCGGCGTTGAGCTGGGTCGCGACGATGCGGGTCTTGGCGCGAGCTAGCTCGTCGGCACCGACGTCGTCGGTCTGCATCCGTTTGAGCTCGGCGCGCACGACGGCTTCGGCGGCGTCGATCTTCGACGGTACGGCGCTGAACGAGACGGTGAACGTGCCGCGGTCGCGGTCGGCGTTGAGCTCGCTCGACGCGCCGTAGACCAGACCGCGCCGCTCGCGGACTTCGCGGAACAGCCGTGAGTCCAGCGATCCGTTGCCGCCGTAGATCGCGTTGGCCAAGCTCAGCGAGTCGAAGTCCGGCGAGGTGCGGGCCAGCGCCGGCGCGCCGAGCTCGACGGTCGTGTCCTGACCGGCCGTGGTGACGATCCGCGTCTGCGGTTCGGGCAGCGGGATCGGCGGCAAATGCGGGTCGGGGCGCGTTCCGCTCGACGTCCAGTCGCCGAACTCAGCTTCCACCTGTCGCTTGACAGCGGCCGGATCGACGTCGCCGACGACGACCAGCGTGGTGAGGTCCGGGCGGACGTACGTGGCGTCGTACGCCTTGACGTCGTCGAGCGTCACCGCGTCGATCGAACGTTCGCTCGCGACGTGCAGCACGGGATCGCCGGCCGGGTAGAGCGCGTCGTCGAACAGGCGCTGCGCTTCGTACCCCGCCTGCAGCGCGCGCCGGCCGGCGAAGGCTGCCAGCTGCGACCGCACCAGATCGAACTTGTCCGCCGGCAGCAGCGGCCGGCGCACGTCGTCGGCGAGGACGTCGAGCAGCTTGGGGAAGTCACTCGACCGGCCGTGGGCCGAGAACGCGGTTCCGAACGACAGGTCGGCGGCGAGGTCGTCGCCGGCCTTGCGCTGCGCGTCGTAATCGTACTTCGCGCTGCCCCAGTCCATCAGCGTCGAGGTGACTTGTCCCAACCCTTCCTTGCCGGCCGGGTCGAAGCTGGGCGACGTGCGCACGATCCCGTCGATGAAGACCGTCGGGTTGGTCGGGATCCGCTGTACCAGCAGGCGCAGGCCGTTGGGCAGGACAGTCACGGTCGGGTCGACCGCGCTGCGCAGCGCCAGCGGCTTGGCCAGCGCTTCTTTCATCCAGTCCGGCTGCACGATCGGCCCGTTCGAGACGCGCGAGCCGAAGTTGTCGCTGACCGACGACGTCACGTTCTCGGGCGGCCGCGCGTTGGCCGGGTTCGACTGTCCCGGTTCCAGTATTGCGACCACGCTCGCCTTCGCGTACACGTGGCGCGCGACGTCGGTCGCCTCGTCGCGCGTGATCGCGCCGTAGAGCGCGTCGAACTGCGACGGGTCGGTGTCGCCCGGGAACACCATGTTCGCCCCGACCGCGTCGCCCAGACCGACGATCGAGTCGCGCGCGTACGTCATCGAGGCCAGCTCCGAGCGCTTCGACGCCGCGAACAGATCGGGGTCGAGCCCTTTGGCGAGTGCTTCGGCCATCGTCTTCTCGTAGGCGGCGCGCACCTGCGACGGTGTGTGGCCGGGCGCGACGATCAGCATCACGTGGACGACCGACGCGCGTCGGTCTTCCATCGGAACCGGATCGTAGCCCAGCGTGAGCCCGCTCTCGACCAGGGCTTGGCGGAACGGCCCGCGCGGGTTGAACAGCGCACCCAGCGCGACGTCGTTGCGGACCTGGTCGTGCTCGTACGGTTTGGCGTCACCCGGAGCAGCGTACGCTTCATCGACGATCGTGTACGGATAGTTCGACCGGTCGAGGTAGGTCGCGCCCTTGGCCGGCGCCAGCGCGTAGTGCCGCCGCGCCGGCAGCGGCGCGCTCGGGATCGGTCCGAACCAGCGCTCGGCCGAGGCGAACACGTCGGCCGGCACGACGTCGCCGGTGATGACCAGCGTCGCGTTGTTCGGCCGGTACCACTCGTCGTAGTATTTGCGCAGGTCGGCGACGGTCGCGTGCTCGATGTCGGCCTTCTCACCGAGCGACGTCGAGCCGAGCCGCGAGTTCGGGTAGACGCGCTGGTTGACGTCGTAGATGAACGAGCTGACCGGATTGCTGTGCTTCTCCGCGTACTCCGTGAGCACCGCGCCGCGCTCGAGATTCCAGTCGGCCGGATCGAGCTTGAGGTTGCGCATCCGATCGGCTTCGAGATGGACGATCGTGTCGACGCGGTCCGACGGGATGACGAAGTAGAAGTGCGTCATCTCGTTCTCGGTCTCGGCGTTGACCTCGCCGCCCAGCCGCGAGACCATGTCGTCCAGGCCGGCGCTCGAGAGATCGTGCGTTCCGCGGAACATCATGTGCTCGAGCGCGTGCGCCAAGCCGGTCTTCCCCGGCGTCTCGTCGAGCGCGCCGAAGCGATACCACATGTGGACCTGCGCGACCGGCGCGGCGTGGTCTTCGATCACCACGACCTTGAGGCCGTTGGCCAGCGTGCGAGTCTGCGGCGCGGGCGGCGTGCTCGCCGGTGCGGCGAGCGGGACCGCCGCGCGCGCGGGCGCGACCAGCGGCGAGCAGATCAGGAAGACGGCTGCCAGCGAGACGGCCGAACGGCGGAACGACATTGTCTCGTAGTACCATCCGTACCTGAGATCAGTTCCAGGTCCGCCGTCCCGAAGCTCGGCGCCGCTAGGTCGCTTTCCCGGCCTCCCCGTAGGCGCGGGCCGTACGGTCCAGGGCCGCCAGCGGGACGAGCCCGATCAGCTCGCTGCGCGCGATCGCCACGCCGGCTCGGGCGGCGGCGCGGCGCACCAGCTCGGTGACGCGGTAGAGCGGGACCGCGCCGGCGTCGGTGATGTTGCACGAGACTTGGACGCACGCGTCGTCGAGCCGCAGCCCGAGGCACTTGAGCGTGCGCAGGCCGCCGTTCGAGGCGCGCAGCGCGCGCGCGATCCGGCGAGCCAGCGCGAGGTCGCCGCTCGCCAGCTCGACGTTGTACGCGATCAGGAACGGCCGTGCCCCGATCGCGATCGCGCCGGCCGAGGCGTGGGCGGCGTCGCCGAAGTCGAATCGCCAGCGCGGATCGGTCGCCGCGCGTGCGGCGAGCCCTTCGAACTCGCCGCGCCGCAGATCTGCCAAGTGCTCGCGGTGCGGCGCGCTCGCGGCGGCGGCGTAGAGGTACGAGGGGACGCCCAGCTCGCGCCAAATCCGAGCCGCCGCGCGGTGCGCGAGCGTGACCGCGTCGTCGAGCGCCGCGTCGCCGAGCGGGACGAACGGCAGCACGTCGAGGGCGCCGATCCGGGGGTGCGCGCCGCGGTGGGCGCGCAGGTCGATCCGGTCGCGCGTGACGCGCGCCAGCGCGACCGCGGCGGCGACCGTCTGCGAACCGCTGCCGACCGCGGTGATGACGCTGCGGTGATGGACGGGGTCGCTGGTGCGATGGATGACGCGCGCACCGGCCGCCTCCATCGCCGTGACGCACGCGTCGATCAGCGACGCATCGCGCCCCTCGCTGACGTTGGGGACGATCTCGAACTCGGCCGCTATCGGACGTAGGCCTCGATCGACTCGCCGGGTGACGGCGGCTCGACGCGGCCGCCGAGCTGGTCGTGCAAGAACTGCTCGACGACCGCGTTGAAGCGGTTGTTGTTCTCGGGCCGCGCGAAGCCGTGGCCCTCGTCGTCGAAGACGACGTACGTCACCGGCTGCCCGTTGCGCCGCATCGCGGCGACGATCTGGTCGGACTCGGCGATCTTGACCCGCGGGTCGTTGGCGCCTTGGCCGATCAGCAGCGGCGCGCGGATCGCGTCGGCGCGGAACAGCGGCGACTGCGCGGTGAGGAACTCCTCGCCTTCGCCCATCCGGCGCGTGAACGTGCCGCGCAGCGTCTCCCAGTACGGAGGGATCGACGCGATCAGCGTGTTGAGGTTCGACGGTCCGACGATGTCGACGCCGCAGGCGAACGACCCGGGCGAGAACGCCAGCGCGGCAAGCACCGCGTAGCCGCCGTACGAGCCGCCCATGATCGCGACGCGCTGCGGGTCGGCGATCCCCTGCGCGACCAGCCAATCCTTCGCGTCGAGCAGGTCGGCGTGCATCGCGCCCGCCCACTCGCGGTCGCCGGCGTTGAGGTGCTGCTTGCCGTAGCCGGTCGAGCCGCGAAAGTTCGGCTGCAGGACCGCGTAGCCGCGGTTGGCGAGCCACTGCACGTACGGATTGTAGCCCCACATGTCGCGCGCCCACGGGCCGCCGTGCACGAACAGCACGCTCGGCAGTCCCTGCGGCTCGGTGCCGGCCGGCGTGGTGAGGTAACCGTGAATCGTCAGCCCGTCGCGGGCGGCGTAGGCGACCGGCGTCATCGGCGCGAGCACGTAGCGCTCGAGCGCGGGCCTGGTGACGAACAGCTTCGTCGCCCGCCGCGTGGCGCGGTCGTACGACCAGGCCGCCGGCGAGCCGGCGTCCTCGATCGACATCAACAGCCAGGTCGTATCGTCGCGGTCGATCGAGCGCAGGTCGAAGTCGCCGGGGATCTGCGCGCGCAGCGCCGCGAAATCATGCTCGTAGTCGGGGTCGAGCGCGATCCACTCGATCCGCTCGCGCACCACCGCGGCCGCGACGAGACGATGGGTTTTCGGCGAGACCTCGACCGACTGCACGTCGTAGGCAGGATCGCCGGCCAGCTCGCTGCGCGCGCCGCTGCGCACGTCGTAGCCGACCAGCCGTGCAGCATTCGCATCCGCGCTCGTTATCACGAACAGCGTCCCGCCGTCCGGCGAGAACGCGACCGCGTCGGGGACGCCGTCGTCGGCGTCGTACCGCGCCAGCGTTCGCCACGGTGCGCCGGCCGCGTCGCGAACTCGCAGTTCGGTCGAGCCGTCGGGGTTCTGAACGGTGGCGGCGCGCACGACCAAGTCCGCGTCGTTGGTGAACGACGCCACGTCGCCCGGGTTCTCGGTGTCGAGCACCGCTTCGCCGCCGTGCGGGTCGAGCCGGTAGACGTCGAACAGCTGCGGGTCGCGGGCGTTCATGGAAATCAGCAGGCGGTCGGGATGGCTGGGTTCGTTGGCCTGCAGCTGCACGCGGGCGCCGGGAAACGGCGTCAGGTCGACCGGTTCGGCGCCGCCGCGCGGATCGGCCGAGAACAGGTGGAAGTTCTCGTCGCCGCCGGCATCCTGCAGGTACAGCACGCACTCCCCGTCGGGCGACCAGTACGCCGTGCGGATCGGGCGAGCGGGATCGGACGCGACGACGCGGTCGTCGGCGGTGCCGATCGTGCGCACCCACACCGAGAGCATCCCGTTCGACGGTGCGAGGTAGGCGATGCGCGTCCCGTCCGGCGAGAGGGCGGGCTCGGCGCGCTCGGGGTATCCGAACAGGACGCTACGCGGGATCAAAGGGACGGTCGGCACGCCCTCTGTTGCCGCGCCGTGCGCCGCGGCTCCTCGCATCAGTCGAACGCCAGCCGTAGCGCGGCGGCGAGGTCGCGCGCGCCGTCGGGCGCGACGACGCGGGTGAAACCGAGCTTCGTCGCCTCGGCCGCGCGGCGCGTCGGCTGAGCGACCGCGCGCACCTCGCCGGAGAGCCCAAGCTCGCCGAACGCGACCAGCCCGTCGGCCAGCGGCACGTTGCGGAACGCCGACGCGATCGCCAGCGCGATCCCGAGATCGGCACCGGTCTCGTTCACGCGCAGGCCGCCCGCGACCGAGCAGTACACGTCGTGTCCGCCGAGCTGCAGCCCGGCGCGCCGCTCGAGGATCGCGATGATCATCGCCAGCCGTGCCGCGTCGACGTTGGCGGCCAGCCGTCGCGGCGTGCCGTACGCGGCCTCACCGACCAGCGCTTGGATCTCGACCAGCACCGGGCGCATCCCCACCAGTGTCGGCACGACGCAGGTTCCACTCGGCCGCGCGCCGCGCTCGTGCAAGAACAGCGCCGACGGGTCGGCGATCTCATGCAGTCCGCGGTCGTCCATCGCGAACACGCAGATCTCGTCGGTCCCGCCGAAGCGGTTCTTGTACGCGCGCACGACCCGGTACTCGCCCGACTGGTCGCCCTCGAAGTAGAGCACCGTGTCGACCAGGTGCTCGAGCAGCCGCGGCCCCGCGATCGCGCCTTCCTTGGTGACGTGGCCGACGAGGAACGTCGCGCAGCCGGTGCGCTTGGCGAACTCCATGAGCACCTGGGTGCAGTCGCGGATCTGCGACACGCTGCCGGCGAACGACTCGACGTCGGGCAGCCACATCGTCTGGATCGAGTCGACGACCAGCACGTCGGGGACGTCGCGTTCGAGCGCGTCGAGCACCGCGCGCAGGTTGGTCTCGGGAAACACCAGCAGCGTCTCGGCGGCGGCGACGCGCTGGGCGCGCAGCTTCGTCTGCGCCGCCGACTCCTCGCCGCAGACGTAGACGCAGCGCGCGCCGCCGCGGGCCAGCGCGTCGGCGAGCTGCAGCAGCAGCGTCGACTTGCCGGCGCCGGGCGGACCGCCCAGCAGCACCAGGCTGCCGGGCACGATTCCGCCGCCGAGCAGCGCGTCGAGCTCCGGCATCCCGGTGCGCCGCCGGGCGATGCGCGCGTCCTCGATCGACGCCAGCGGCAGCGGCCCGTTCGCGCGCAGCGGTGCGACCGCGCGCGAGCTCGCGCTCTTGCCGGGCTTGACGACCGGCGCGCCCTCGAATGTGTTCCACGCTTCGCAGGTCGGACAACGCCCGAGCCAGCGCGCCGACTCGAACCCGCACGCCGTACAGTAGTAAACCGACTTGGCCTTCGCCACGCGCTCAGTCTTGCGCACCCCAGTGCCAACAGCCTGGCAGCGTCAGCTTCGGTCGCCGAAGAACGCCGCAATGCAGGTCGCGATGCGTTCGGACGCGTCGTCGTCTTGGGGGAACAGCGCGGCCGGCCTCGCGTCGTCCGAAGGTTCGAACTCGACGCCCAACGATCTCCCGAAAGGGCGCACCCACGCGCTGCGCGCACCGCTGCTCCAACAGCGATACCACAGGCCACGGTGCGCGACCGTTGGGGCCGCCGGTCCGAGCGAGAGTTCGAGATTCTGCGTGACCTCGGACACGAGCTTCTGAAACGCCCGGTATTCGCGAGGATCGGCAGTCGTCGGCGCCGTTCTCGACCTCGCCGCATCCGCGATGCAGCGCCAGATCTCCCACTCGCGGTCGGCTTGGCGGCTCGCATGTGTCTCGTCCGCGTGCCGCGTGCGGACTTTCTGTTCGCCGAACCGCGTTTCGTCGAGTCTCGTCTTCAGAGCGGTGATGCGCGGTAGGGCGCCGATGAACGCCCACGGCTCGTTGAGCGGCAGAAGGCTATCGTACGCTTCGATCAGTCGCTCGCGCGCCTCTACGACAGATGTGTCTTGCTCCTGCCGTCGATCCGACCCTCGATACATCGTTTGGCGCTCGATGAAGTTACGGCGCGCCTGCGCCAGCGAGTAGTCGCCGTTCGGGCCGGCGTCGATCTGGGCGGCCGTCCCATCGTCGTGGCCATCGTCGACCCAGCCACAGATGGTGCAGACGTCGTAGAGATTCGGCGAGATCGTCGGGTAGCCGCAGCACGGGCAGGTCCCGAAGTGGGGCATACGGCCCGGCGTGACGGCGATGAGCGCGCCTTGGATTCGCTGGTCGGCAAGCGCGGCGTCGAACGCGCGCCGCCGCTCCTGCAGCGCTGTCAACAGTTCGGAGGTGAAGAACATTGCGGATGCGGCGTCGCGACTGCCGCGCATGACGCGAGCTCGTGCTGGCGAGATTTCGACGAAAAAGGTGGCTGCGAGCGATCGCCGTTCGAGCGTCGGTGGTGCGACGTGGCGCTGGACAGGCAAACCTTTGGTACGGAGGGCTCGAACGATCTCGCTTCGGCGAGACCACCGCCGCCGTTCATCGGCCGCGGACGTGGTCCGTTCCACTTCGGGCGGCGGCCGGGACTCACAGAGGGCCGCCGCAAGCGCATCGAGCCGCGGCAGCGCGGCAATGAACGACCATGGCTGTACGCTGGGCGACAGTGCATCGTAGGCGGCGATGAGCCGCGCTCGTGCGGGGCGTTTCGCCAGCGCGGCGGCGAAACGCTCATCGGAGGGTGGATAGATCGTGCCGCGATCGAGGAAGTTGCGGCGCGCATCGTCGAGCGAACAGTCGTTGACCGTCAACGACGCCTCGCCGGGACTGGACTCGTCGTCGACATCATCGAACCAGTCGCAGATTCGACAGTAGTCGTACATCAGGCGCGTGACGGTCGGGTAGCCGCAACACCGGCACGTGTCGAAGTCTGGGACGCCCCACGGCTCGGAGCGGGCGATCAGCGCGCCTTGCACGCGGTGGTCGCAGAGAGCGAACCGAAATGAGCGCTCTCGCAACTGCAGTCCAAGCCGCTCTTCGTTTGTAAGCGGCATGGGCTAGTTAGACGCCGGCGCGTCTCTGAGGAACGTGGCCAGCCGTTGGGCGATCTTTTCCGCCGCGAGCGGGTCCGCGGCGCGAAACATCGTGCCCGCGCGGCCATCATCCGGTTCGAGCCTGAGCTCGAGCGAGCCGTCGAGGATACGTCGAACGCACGCCTGACGTCCGCCCGCACTCCAACATCGGTAACCCGGGCCGTCCTCGGTCACCGCTGGTGCTTCGGCGTCCAGCAGGAGCTCTAGCCTCGCGGTTACGTCGGCGACGACGCTGAGAGTCAATTGGCGGATCCGCGCGGCGACGCTCGGTGGTCCGTGCGAAAACGGTGCCTGCCGCCCGAATGCGACCGATTCCCAGCTCGCGCGCTTTTCCTCGGGGGTCTCGTTCGTGATTGCGGCGCGACGCTCGGCGACAGCATGAGCGCCGAAACGCTTTGCATACAGTGCATCGTCGAGAGCTGTCAACTGTGGCAACGCTGTGATGAACGACCGTGGATGCACGTCGGGCAGGAGTGCGTCGTATGCTTTGGTCAGGCACGCTCGTTCGGACGTGGCAGCGACGTTCGACGCGTAGCGCGGGTCTGCCGCCCGATACTTTCCGCCTAGCCCGACGAAATTTTGACGAGCTTCGGTCAACGAAAGACCGCCGTTGGGACCACCGCGGACGATCTCGGCCTCGTCGTCGTCTTGCCCGTCGTCCTCCCAGCCGCAGATCGGACAGATGTCGTAGATATCGTTCGATATGGTGGGATAGCCGCAGCACGGACACGTGCTCAGTGGTGCACGATTCGACGCCGCGGACAAGAGCAGCGCTCCTTGAACGCGCAGGTCGGCCAATGCGAGTTGGAACGAACGCCGTCGCAGTTGCAGCGTCGGCAGCTCTTCGGTTGTAAGGGACAATTTCGGGCGGCGCCGCGAGGGCCGCGTTACGCGAGACCGGGACCCGGCACGAACGGCGGGTCGCTTCGGCGGCATCGTCATTCCTCGCACCGGGACGCGGACCCTGGGCGCGGGGCGGAGAACGTGCCGTCCCGGCATGTCGAACGACAACGTCGCCATCGATGGATGGACTGCGGCCGGGAAGACGACGATCGCGAAGCAGCTCGCGTCGGAGCTGAGGTTCCTCTATCTCGATACGGGTGCGATGTACCGGGCGGTGGCGTATCTCGCGCTGCGCAACGGGATCGACCTCGACAACGAGCGGAGCCTGCTGGCGATGCTGGGCCACCACACGATCTCGATCGTCGCGGATGCGAGTGTCGCGGCGGGGTACCGGGTCGTGATCGACGGCCGCGGCACCGGCGAGCGGCTCTTCGACCCCGACGTCGCCGCGGCCGTATCGTCCGTTGCCGCGTTGGCCGGGATCCGGGCTGAGCTGGTCGAGCGGCAGCGCGCGATCGCCGCGCAGGGTCCGGTCGTGATGGCGGGACGCGACATCGGCACGGTGGTGCTGCCCGACGCGCGGCACAAGTTCTTCCTCACCGCGTCGGTCGACGAGCGGGCGCGACGCCGGCAGGCGGAGTTCGCCGCGCGGAACCTCGCCGTGCCGTTCGAGGAGGTCCGCGCGCAGATCGCCGAGCGCGACCGGCTCGACTCGACCCGCGCGGTCTCGCCGCTGCGCGCGGCGCCCGACGCGATCACCGTCGACTCGACCGAGCTGCAGCCGGATCAGGTCGTCGCGGTGATGCGCGCCGCGATGGAGGCACCGCGCGCGTGACGTTCTACGCGGTCGCGAAGTTCGTGGTCCGCACGATCGTGCGGATCGTCTTTCGTTTCCGCGTGGTCGGAGCCGAGAACGTGCCGCGCGACGGCGGGCTGCTGATCGCCGCCAACCACCTGTCGAACCTCGACCCGCCGCTGCTCGGAATCTCGTCCCCGCGGCCGATCTCGTACATGGCCAAGAAGCAGCTCTTCGCGATCCCGGTGCTGGGGTTCGTGATCACCCACCTCAACGCGTTTCGCGTCGACCGCGAGGCCGGCGGGACGGCGGCCCTCCGCGCGTCGCTGCGCATGTTGAAGGAAGGCCGGTGCATCGGGATCTTCCCCGAGGGCGGTCGCAACCTGAGCGGCACCAACGAGCTCAAGGCCGGGGCGGCGTTCCTGGCCGCGTCGTCGGGGGTGCCGATCGTCCCGGCCGCCATCATCGGTACGCGCCGGCTGCGACCCTTCGCCCGGGTGACGGTCGCTTTCGGCGAGCCGTTCCGGATCGTGCGGAACCGGAAGTCGGATGACGACGATTTGGAGAAGGGGGCAGAGGAGATCATGCAGCGGATTCGCGCGCTCGAGGAGAGCAATCGGTGATCATCAAGCGGGCGAAGACCCAGGGCTTCTGCTTTGGGGTCGCCATCACGGTCAAGAAGGCTGAGGAGGCGGTCGAGCGCTTGGGTGCCGACGTGACGACCCTCGGCCACGTCGTGCACAACCCGCAGATGGTCGCCGCCCTGGAACGCAAGGGGCTCAAGAACGCCCACTCGGTCGACGAGGTCGAGACCGGGACGATGTTCGTGCGTGCCCACGGGTTGCCGGTCGGTGTGCTCGACCGCGCCAAGGAGCGCGGGCTGACCGTGATCGACGCGACCTGCCCGATGGTCACCAAGATCCACGTCCAGGCCGAGAAGCTCCGCGACGAGGGCTACAAGATCGTCGTCGTCGGCGACCCCGAGCACCCCGAGGTGAAGGGAACGCTCTCGCACGTGCCCGGCGCGTGGAGCGTGACCAAACCCGAAGATATCGAGAAGCTCCCGCGCGCCAGCCGCGTCGGCGTCGTCGTGCAGTCGACCTGGAACGGTCCGGCCTTCACCGACATCGTCCGCAAGCTGAGCGAAAAGTACTACGAAGTCCGCGCGGTCAACACGATCTGCACCGACACGAAGAACCGGCAGAGCGAGGTCGAGGTGCTGGCGCGTGACGTCGAGGTGATGGTCGTCGTCGGCGGCAAGACCTCGGCCAACACGAAGCACTTGGCCGAGCTGGCTGCGACCAACGGCGCGCGCGCGTATCACATCGAGGGCCCCGACGAATTGCAAGCCGACTGGTTCGCGGGGGTGACGACGGCGGGCCTGATGTCGGGTGCGTCGACCCCCGGCTGGCTGGTCGATCGGGTCGCGGACCGGATGGATGCGCTCGCCGGTAGCGCCGGATAGTCTCGAAGCCGCGCTCGAACGGGCCGTGGCCCGGTTCGACGACGGCTCGACCACCAGCGCACAGATTCGCTACCACTTCGGCTTCGACGAGCTCGCGCGCCGCGGCAAGCGGTTGCGCCCGCGGCTCGTGCTCGAGGTCGCGCGCGAAGAGGGCGGCTCGCCGGACGACGCGATCGACGCGGCCTGCGCGGTCGAGATCGTCCACGAGTTCTCGCTCATCCACGACGACATCGAAGACGGCGACCGGCTGCGTCGCGGGCGCGAAACGCTGTGGTCGCGCTTCGGCGTCGCGCACGCGCTCAACGCCGGCGACGCGCTGTGCTCGGTGGCGTACCTCACGCTGCTCGACGGCGTCGCCGCCGAGCCCGAGCGCAAGGTGCTGATGAACCGGGTCCTGTTGGCCGCGCACCTCGCGATGTGCAACGGCCAGGGGCGGGACATCGCGTTCGAGACCGAACCGCGGGTGACGATGGAAGACTACCGGGCGATGATCGGCGCGAAGACCGCCGCGTTGTTCGGCGCGGCCTGCGAGCTGGGCGCGCTGGCCGCCGGCGCGGCGCCGGCGCGCGCACGCGCCTACGCGCGTCTCGGTCAGGCCTACGGAACCGCGTTCCAGATCGAAGACGACGTGCTCGGGATCTGGGGCGACTCGGCCGCGACCGGGAAGCCGTGCGGTGCCGATCTGACCAAACGCAAGTGGACCTTTCCGGTCGTGTGGGCGCTCGGCGGCGCGACGTCGGACGCGCGCGAAACCGTCGCCGCGGCCTACGCCGCCGGCACCGGGCTCGGACCGGGCGAGGTGCACGCGTCGATCCGTGCGCTCGACGAGCTCGGTGCGCGCGACGCGGCGCTGCGCGCGGCGCGGGTCGAGCTCGACGAAGGCGACGCGGTCGCCGACGCGTTCGGGATCGACCGGAGCGGCGAAGTGCGCGCGTTCTTCTGGCGCGCCGCTCGGAGGATCGCGTGAGCGCATCGGCGCGGGCCGCCAAGCTGGCATCGGCGGAGTCGGCCGGCAGTTTGACGCCGCTGTGGACGCTGCTGGGCGTGGGGCTGCTGCTGCGGCTGCTGTTCATCGGCAGCGACGGTTTCCACAACGACGTGAGCGCGTTCGAGTCGTGGACGCTGACGCTGCGCGATCATCCTACCTGGCAGTTCTACGCCAGCTCGGGGTTCAGCGACTACCCGCCGGGCTATTTCATGGTGCTGTGGGTGCTGGCGAAAGTCTACGCGCTCATCGGCGGCAGCGATCACAGCTACACGCTGCTGCGGACGCTGGTGAAGCTGCCGGCGATCGCGATGGACCTGGTCAACGCCGCGGTGATCTACGCGATCGTGCGGCGGTACGCGTCGCAGATCGTGGCGCTGGTGGCGGCCGGCGCGCTCGCGCTCAACCCGGCGGCGATCTACGCGTCGTCGTACTGGGGCCAGGTCGACTCGGTCTCCTGGGGCCTGGTGCTCATCGCGCTGTGGTGCCTGCTGCGGGCCGGCGACGTCCCCGGCAAGGCGATGCAGCGCGTGACGTGGGCGTGGCTGGCGCTGGCGTTCTCGATCCTGATGAAGCCGCAGGCTGCCACCGTCGGGCTCTTGTTCTTGGCCTATCCGTTCGCGACGTCCGATCCGGCGGTGCGGCTGCGGCGGCTGCAGGCGACCGCGGCCGGCGTCGGCGCGGCGATCGGCCTGACGCTGGTGCTGGGACTGCTGTTCCATCCGGCGCCCGACGTGCTCGGTTGGCTGTTCGGTCGCTACGCCTACGGCAGCAGCGTGTACCCGTACAACACGGTCAACGCGTTCAACTTGTACGCGTTGCGCCAGTCGTTCTGGCAGCCGGACTCGACGCCGCTCAACCTGTTCGGCTTCGCGGTCGGTCCGCTGTCGGTGTGGGGGATCTGCTTGGTCGCGGCGGCGACGGTGCTGGTCGTCGGACGGTACCTGCAGCGGCGCGACGACCGGGCGCTGCTCGAAGGCGCGATGCTGTGCGCGCTCGCGTTCTTCGTGCTGGCGACGCGGATGCACGAGCGCTACGTGTACGGCGCGTTTCTGCTGGCGCTTCCGCTGATCGGGTTCGGCCGCGTCGGCTGGTGGTCGTCGGTCGTGCTGACGGTGACGATGTACCTCAACCTGGCCTACTCGCTGGCCTACCAGCAGGTGATGGAAGCCAAGACAGGCGGCGTCGACACGATGAACTTGTGGCCGGCGATCTCGCACCCGGCGGCGCTCGCCAACGTGGTCCTGTTCTTCGTGCTGGGTTATTTGTATCTGGGTGGCGCCGACTACGCCGTCGCGCGCCCGGCGGGAGCGGTCGGTGCGGCGGCGCCGAGTCCGTGGTCGCGTTGGGTCGAGACGGTGCTGACGCGCGGTCGCGACTGGTTCGATCCGCGCGAAGGCACGATGTCTCTCACGCGTCTCGACTGGGTCGTCCTGTCGGTGCTGTCGTTCGTCGGCTTCGCGATCGCGCTCGTCCACTTGGGCGTACCGAATGAGAAGTATTTCGACGAGGTCTACTTTCCGCTCTCGGCCGAACAGTATCTGCACGGTCTGCCGCAGCGCGAGTGGACGCATCCGCCGTTCACAAAGCTGTTCATCGCGTTCTCGATCTGGCTGACCGGCGATCATCCGTTCGGATGGCGATTCCTCAACGTCGCAATCGGCTCGGCGGAGATCGGGCTCGTCTACGCGTTCGCGAAACGGCTGGTCGGATCGACGCCGCTCGCTGCGGTCGCCGGCCTGATGCTCGCATTCGACGGATTTCACCTCACCGAGGAACGCATCTCGACCGGCGAGATCACCATTGCGACGTTCATCGTGCTCACGCTCTATGCGCTCTACCGGTTCTGGCTGGCAAGCCAAGTTCGCCCGGTTGAGTCACGCAGGATCTTTGGCCCTGGTTTCTGGTTGACGATGAGCCTCGGGATTCCGGTGTCGTGTGTCGTCGCATGGCTGCTGAACTTGCAGCCGGCCGGACACGTGACAGACGGTTTCATCACCCAAGACATCAACAACACTGCCGGAGCAGACCTCACGTCCTACGCAGTAGCATTTGCTTGGTCGATGCTCGGCGTCTACTTGATCGCCCGGCTCGTCGTCGCCCCTCGATGGGCGCACGCATCGGCGATGAACGTGACCTATCCCGACGGGAGCGTCGCGGCCCTCGACGCGCGCGGAAAACCGTCTTGGAGTCCCCCTGATCCACCGAACGGTACGGCGAGGGTCTCTCGCCTGCCGGACGGATCAATGACGTATGCGGTGCCGTCGGGGGGCTTCACGTTTAGCGCGGACGGGTCGATTTCACAGAGCGGAGACACGCTCGTTCGCTCACGCGATGCGACTGTTTGGCTCCTCGTGCTCTGCGCCGCGCTCGGAGTGCTGATTTCTAGCAAGTGGAACGGCTTTTTCGACCTGGCGGTCGTCGTCACGGTCATCCTCGGCGTGTCAGCCCAGCGTCTTCTGCCGAACCGCCCGCTGTTCGGAAACCCGCGCGGCTTCGATCTCGGTATCGTTCTGCCCGCAATCGCCTTCTCGTGCGCGACGATCTACGGAATCAGTTATCTTCCCACGATCGTTCGCGACCACGGGCACACGCTGGCCGACATTCTCGCCCTGCAGTGGCAGATGTTCTACTATCACAGTCACGTGACCGGTACCCACCCGTACATGTCGTCCTGGTGGCAGTGGCCGATCATGCAGATACCTATCGTCTACTACTATAAGGACTTCCGAACCGGCGCGGCGGCGATGGACAGCGCGGCATGTTGCTTAGCCGAGATCATCGCGCTGCCGAACCCGCTGGTGTTCCTGCTGGGCTTGATCTCCGTTCCTTTCACGGCCTGGTTGGCGTGGCGCGAGCGCAACAAGGGGTACGCTTTGCTCGCAGTTACCTATGTTTTTCAGTGGGTGCCGTGGATGCGGACCCCACGCATGCTGTTCGAGTACCATTTCTTTCCGAATCTAGCGATCATCGTGCTGTGCAACGTCGTCATGTTCTCCCATCTCTTGCGACGGTTCGCTTTTCCCAACCGTGCCCTTGCGGTCTATTCGGCACTCGTGATCGCCGTGTTCGCATATTTCTATCCGGTGCTCACCGCCGTACCGATCTCGTACGACCAATGGTACGCGCGCATGCTTCCGGACCGTTTCGGCATCCCGTACACGAGTTGGATATTGCCTCATCCAAATCGGTCGTGAGCACGGCTCTTCCGACGCCGTCGCTGCGTTCCGTCCGGAGTCGACGGGTTCTGTGAAGAGTGAGCCGGCGTTCGCAGCGCTTCTCGATACCCCGCTGACAGGCTCGATCGTTTCACTGCTGCCGATGCAAGTCGAGCACGCGATCGGCCTTTTCGAGGCTGCGGATCCCTCGATCTGGACGTACTCGCTCGCGATGCCGCTCACGACGCTGCACGATGCCGAGCAATTCGTCGCCGAGGCGCTGAGGGAGCGGGCCGCAGCTCGGGACGTTCCGTTCGTCGTCGTGCGCAACGTCGATCGCCGCATCGTCGGGACATCGCGCTTTACGCAGCTCGAGCCGGAATATGCGGCAGTCGAGATCGGGATGACGTGGCTCGCCTCACGCTATCACGGCACCGGCATCAACACCGCGATGAAGCTGTTGCTCCTCAGCCACGCATTCAACGTTGCCCGAGTGGTTCGCGTCGAGTTCCAGGTCGATCACCGAAATGCCCGTTCGCGTGCGGCTTTGAGCAAGATCGGCGCGACCTACGAAGGGACGTTGCGAAGATACCACGCTCATGCTCGGAACGGCTACGAAAGGAACACCATGGTGTTCAGCGTGACCGATGAAGACTGGCCGGGCGTCGAAGCGCGTTTGCAGCAGTTGGCCTATGTCGAACAGAGCCGCGCCCGCCCGGATTGAGTCGGCGACTGCCGACGAGCTCTGCAACGCCGTAGCGCGCGGGGAGACGGCAGGCATCGTCGCGGGGGTCGCTGTCGGCGACGAGCCGCCTTCGATTCATGCGTGCGGCGTCGCGGCCGTTGGTGAAGACCGGCCGCTCGAGTCGCTGAGCCAGTTCTCGGTCGGGTCCGTTACGAAGCAGTTTACGGCGACTTGTATCTTCATCCTGGCAGATCGCGCTCGGCTTTCGCTCGACGACTCTCTGGAGACCTACGTTCCGGAGGCGCGCCGGTTCCAACGAACCACGATTTCGCAGCTGCTGCACCATACGTCCGGGCTCCCAACCGTCAACAGCCGAACCGGCGAAGATCCGTTTCTGGCCGTCCCCGCGTCGAAGAGGCTTCTTGCGATCGATCCGGATGCGCAGGTAAGGCCGGGGGAGCGATATCGCTACAGCAATCTCAACTACTGGCTGTTGGGTCACGTCATCGAGAGGGTAGCGGGCGTTCCTTTCCCACAATTCCTGCACGATGAGGTGCTGCGCCCCCTGGGCATGAGCAGTTCCGGACACGATATCGGATCCGGCTCCGTAGTCGGCCATACGGGTCCGGTTGGCGACCTGCGTCGCGCGCGCCGCTGGAATTCGGAGTGGCTAGGGGCCGCCGCCGCGCTGGTCTCGAACGCGCCCGATGTCCTGCGATGGGACAGCGGATTGAAAACCCTCCTGTCGGAACAGGCGTTCGCCGCGATGTTTCACCCGGACCCGGCGACCGCTGTCGTTCGCTACGCCGGCGGTTGGATCGTGAGCGAGCAGAACGGAGTACCGTTCGTGTGGCATAACGGCGAGATCAGCGGGTTTCAGGCTGCAAATGTGCTGTTGCCGAGCGCTTCGGCGGCGGTCTGCGTCATGACGAACGCGGACGGCCTCGGGGGAGCGACGACCGATCCGTTGTTAGTCGCTCAGGATATCGCCGACCATATCATCGGAGTTCCGGAGATCGATACGGGACAGGACGTACACCGTGTTGCGCTCGAGCTGGCTGAGCGACGCTTCGAGTCGAACCGGTTCACGTCGAGGCTTCGCTCCGTCGCCGACCTCGGCGCCGTCCGCGCCCTCCGAGACGAGTCGTTCGGCCCCGTGAGGTGGCTGCGAGCGTTCGCCGCCGAGCCGAGCGAACGCGGGACTCGGTACCGATTCAACGTCCGATATGAGCAGCACCGGAGAGTGCTGACGTTCGTGCTCCATGCCGGCGGCCTGGTCGACGATTTTTCCTTCAACGTTCTGAATCGTGAGTACGGACCACATCGCGAGCCCAGTTGAGCGTTACGGAGATTCGAACGGGCGATCTGGTGTTTTCGTGCCGCTCCGAGCGCAGATCGGCGTCGCAAGAATCGTCCCGCTACGGCGGCGAAGGAGCGCGAGAACCGGACGTACCGTACACCAGTAAACCCCGCCGGCGGAGGCCGACGATTCGCGAGGTAACATCCTCCGACGACAAGCCGGCAACTGAAGACGCGCGGGCGACGATCTCGGCGATCGTTTCGCCGTTGCACAGCTCCAAGACCTCGGCGTCGACCGGTGAGAGAAGGAGCGCATGCCGTCCCCACGGCGTATCGCGGTACGCGACGCTCTTTCCCTTGCCGCCTGAAGTCGTCTCGACGACGATCGAACCAAAGCATCGCTGCGGTTTCAAAGACTCGAGCGCAAAGGTTGCCTGCTTCCACAGCACCGATGTCTCGAAAGCCAGCGCGTCGATATCGTTCTCGACGAACGTGCACACGGCGTCGAGCGGTGTTTCGACGATCGGCTCGTTCATGACGTTGAAAGAGGTATTGAGGAGTAGCGGCACGCCGGTTCGTGCGAAGAACGCCTGAAGGAGCGCGTAAAGACGCGACTGTAGCGGGCTCACGGTCTGAACGCGAGCGGTACCGTCCACGTGGACGATCGCGGGAACGAGGGGTGCCTTTTCTGCTCGGACGCGGACGACGCGAAGCATGAACGGCGAACTCGGCTCGGTACCTTCGAAGTCGAACCACTCCTCGGCGAGCGACTCTATGACCGACGGCGCAAACGGTCGGAACGGCTCGCGATGCTTTACTCGTGCGTTCATCCGCGCCTTCGCTTCCGGGGAGCGAGGATCGCAGAGAAGGCTCCGCTGGCCCAGCGAGCGGGGACCGAACTCGCTGCCGCCTACGAACATCCCGACGATTTCGCCGCGTACCAGCCGATCAGCCGTGGCTTCGATGCTTTCCGGCGAGAGAACCAGGCTCGTGGAGATGCGGCTGGCCCGGCTCACGGCGTCGTCGTCGTATACGGTGCCGGCGGAGTCGACGGTAACGCGCGGCGGCGTGCGGCGGCGCCGAGCGGTGAGCAGCGAGACGCCGTAGTGCGCGGCGCCGAGGGCGACTCCGGCATCTTCGGCCGACGGAACGACGAATACGTCTTCGAAGAGCCGGCGGGCGATCATTTTTTGATTTGCAACGCTATTCAGCGCTACGCCGCCGGCGTAACACAGGAATTGTGAAGGACCAAACCGCCGCGCGAGCTCCGTCAGCCAGATCACCGCCTCTTCGAGGGCCTGTTGCACGCTCGCCGCGAGGTCCGCAGCGAGTGCCGGAGAGACGTCCCATCTGCTGCGAGGATCGACGCGGCGCGGCACGGTGGGGAAGAACGTAAAACCGTCCTCCGACGGCTCGTAAAACTCGTGCGGCGCGAAGACCGGCGTGCCGAACGGAGCCAGACCCATCACCTTACCGGCGTCGCGCGCCCCTTGGAAGATGAACTCGGAAGCCGCCTCGTACATGCCCCCCAAGCTGCCGAATTCCGGCATGTCCGGAGAGCGATCCACGAACCAACGCCCGTGCGAAGCGCAGTCCTTCCAGACCGGGACGAGCTCGCGGCCTGAAGCGCGGTATAGGGATATCGTTTCCCAAGGCTCGACGACTGCGCGCCTTGCGACCCGCCGTTCTTCGGCAGAGAGGCTCGCAAACGGGGAACCGATCCCATCGACAACGAGTACCATGGCGTCGTCGTGCCCGGAAGACGCAAAGGCGCTCCACGCGTGCGCAAGGTGGTGGCCGACGGCGACACAGTCGATTTCGTTGAAGTGAACGCGCAGCTGCGGGTTCAAGTGAACGTCGGCGACGACATCGTCCTTCGACCCCTGCGTCGCAACGACGACCAAATCAATATCCGTTGGCTTGATTCGCGCGGCGTCGATGCAGTACTGAATGGAAAGGGACGGTCGCGAAGCGGCGATGCGGTCGTATTTTCGCCGCGACAGGCGCTCTTCTTGAATTGCAACCAGGACCTCGTCGCCGCGGACGAGGCACGCCGACCCGTTATGAGAGACGTTCAGCCCGAGTACGAGCGGATCGCACAGTTGCTTCATGTGCTGTGTTGCGAGGGCTCACCCGGTCAGACGCCGAGGGCCCTCCGAGACGAACGTCGAGGTTTCGCGGCGGCACCCCGAGTTAACGCCGCGAAACCCGAGAGCGCTGCGCGAGCTCGCTGCAAGCGCGCGCACCCTCCTGAAGCCGCTATTCGGCGTTCTGCCTCATACGAAGGTAGGCTTCGTCGACACAATACTTCGTGTTGTGCTGCGGTGGTGGAGTTGGTTTCGGGATCGGCTGCGTGGCCTGCATGTACTGCGTCGCATCGTCGCCGAACGGGTCGACGATCTCCAGGTCGATCTCGTCTAAGACGCTTTCCGTCACCTCGGTAGATGTGCTCATGTCGTACCTCCCGGTTAGGCGTTTGTTCCGGGCCCTTCGCGCCGGCAAGAAGTTCCCCTCTCCATGGCAAAATGACACTCACCTCATGGGTGTAGCGGCAGTCAGAGCGAAGCGGCTATTCGACTTCGGCAAGCGGACGCTCATCGTCGGTCGGGTACCCCTGCTCCCGATTTCCGTCGCGGAGCAGCTCCTGCATCATCCCGATCCGTTCGCAGAAGCTCTGCTCACGTACCAGACGTCGGATCTCGTGCGTAGCGCCGTCGAGATCGCGTCCCCCGAGCTCGCCCGCGCCCTCGACGACGTACGCGACTGCCACGAGCGCGCGGTGGCTCGTCTACTCGCCATGCTCTTGCGCATGGCCGCTCGTGCTACGCCGTTTGGGCTTTTCGCCGGTTCGGGCATGGTCGAATCGGGGGATCGTACGGCGCTTCGCGTTCGGTCGCGCACGGGGCGGCTGCACGGCCGCGCTGATCTCGGTTGGCTGGCTGACGTCGCGGAACGCATCGTCGCCGACGCGCCATCGATCGACCAGCTGATGCTCTTCTCCAATGCTCTGATGCTAAGACGAGGCGGCCGCCTCTATTTCGAACACCTGCAGAGAGGCCTGGGTGCCGGCGACTACAGGCGGGCTTCGGTCAGAGCTACCGAGGCGGTCGACGCGGCGATCTCGGCGGCTCGGAACGGTGCCCGCGCCGCGACAGTCGTCGACCGCATCGAACGCGCTTGCCGGATGCCGGCGAACCGCGCGGAGGCGCTCGTGAAAGCGCTCCTCCGGGCGGGCGTCCTCGTTCCGCGATACCTCGGTAATCCGTTGGCCTGCCCCGGCGCGGCGGTCGCAGAGGAGATCGAGCGCATAGATCCGATCGCGGGAGACCTGTTGCGGCGAGTGCGCACCGATCTCGCGGAGGCGTGCGCGGAGCCGCGCGCGCCGGCGTTTCGCTCGGTCGTCGTTCGAGCTCGTAAACTCGCCGCGTCGGAACGTTCGCCGATACAGGTCGACGCACACCTCGACTTTGACGGAACGCTCGGGCGGCGAGTCCTCGACGCGGTTCGGATTCTCGGAGAAATCGCCGTCACCATCGCGCCGAGATTCGACGCGGCGAACCCCTACTACCGGATGTTCTTACGGCGTTACGAGGGCGGCGATCGTCTGGTTCCGCTCCTGCATTTCGTCGGCGTGTTCGAAGATCGCGATTTGCTCGCCGGCTATGCTGCGCCGGCGGTGCCGTCGAACGCGGAGCTCGCGGCTCAGCGGATTCTCGTGCTCCGTCTCAACGAAACGCTGCGGTCGCGGAAGGCAGAATGCATCCTGGGTGACGACGACGTTGCCGAACTGCTGGGCTCGGCCGACGAGATCGAATTGCTTCCAACCTTTGAACTCGCGTTTCAAGTCGCCGCTCGGAGCGCGGAAGAGGTGGATGGCGAAGACTGCCTGGTCGTTCCCACTCGCATAAGTGGTACGTATCGCGCCGGTTCGTCGGCCGCACGCTTCGCGACGTCGAATGAACTGGTCGCGTCCCGAATCCGGCGCTTCTTGGAGGACGCGTACGATGAGGACGCCGTCGAGATCGTATATCTGCCCGCAATTGCGAGGCACCAAAACGTTGCCGTGCGACCTCCGTTCACGAAGCGAACGATCGAATTCAACGTCGGAGAATCGAGTGAGCGAGCACTCGATCTTGCTCAGCTCTATGTCACCGTGCGGGGCAACAGGCTGGTCATCTGGTCTGAAGAACTGCGACGATTCGTTCGTCCCGTCGAGACGACGGCCTATGGAACGCACGTGTTCGGTCCTCCTCTCGCGCGATTCTTGCGAGCGGTGGGTTCCGCCGGAGCAGCCGACATCTTGCCGCTACGGTGGCCGCAGGAAGAGCTTCTCCCGTTCACTCCGCGGCTACGATTTCGCAATGCGGTGCTGGCCGTCGCCACCTGGCGCGTGACGCTCGACGACGAGGCCGCCGATGACGTGCGTTGGAACGAGCTCGGAACCTTCCGGCGAACATGGGACGTCCCGCGGGAGGTAATGTTGGTCGATGGGGATGGCGCCCTGCCGATCGACCTCGAGACTCGAGCTGGAAAGACCCTGTTCCTCCTCCTGACGAAGACGATGCCGGTCGTGACGCTCCAGGAGCGGCTCCCGTCCGCCGCTCAATGCTGGGTGGCTTCGCAAGCGGGGATGCACGCGGCGGAGTTCTTCGTCTCATGCCGGTCCGAACGAGGCATGTTCCGCTCACTCAACGGTGACGAGGCCGGCGCGCCGCGCCGGACGCGCAGCGAACCGGACCGGACCTGGATCTATGTTCGTTGGTTTGCCGCCCCGGTCGACGCCGACCGACTGGTCGTGACGGCAAAACAGTTGCGCGAGCACGTGAGCGAAGTCGTCGCGGTTGACGACTGGCACGTTCTGCGCTATCGGTCGCCACGCTTTCACCTGCGCGTTCGCCTGCGTTGTGCGGAATCGTCCACAAGTCAGCAAGCCGTTCTGGAGTTTTCGAGGCGGCTCGTCTCGGACGACATCATCGAGTCGTTCGAGCTCGCAGAATACGAACCGGAACGCGAACGCTACGGAACCGAAGGAATGTCGACGGTCGAGACGTTCTTCACCCATAGTTCGGAGGCTGCAGCGCGGGTGTTTGCGGGGCCAGTCCGCGCAGACCGTCTCGTGGCCGCTCTGACGACGTTCGACACGATCTTGACTAGCGGGCTCAACGGCGTCGCACTGGAGGAAGTGATGGGTACCTTGCGCCTATCTCCACGACCACTGACGCGGCTGGAGCGCAGCGCGGCCCAGCAGCTGAGGGCGCATCGGAGCGACGACCTGGAGGGCGCAGCGCGGATGGTCGCCGATCTCTGCGGAGTTCCCGGACCGCGCAAAGGACGACTCCTTTACGATATCTTTCCGGACCTGGCGCACATGCACTTCAACCGCTTCGGGTTGGATGATGAAACGGAACGATCGGCTTACTACGTCGAGTGGCACCACCTTCGTTCGCGTCTGCACCAAGCGAAGCGGCTGCCCGCGTGAACGGCTTGGCTTCCCCTAGCTCGCTCGTCGGTCTGTTGAAACCGTGTAGCCGGCGGATCGCCGTCCAGCTCCTAGGAATCGCTGCCGCGTCGTGTTTTGGTGCCGCCTATCCGTACTTTTCAGGGCGCCTCGTCGATGCCGTCGTGCGACGCGACGCGCATGCGGCAACGGTCAGCGGCGCCGCCCTGGCGGTGTCGATCATCGTGGCGACCGTGATATGGACGGTGAATCGCCGGTCCGTGGTCCGACTCGCTGCAGACTTCGCGCATATCGTCCGGCAACGGGTGTTTCGAAAATTAGCCCTCGTCGACCTTGCCACGATCGCGGCCCTCTCCGACGTTCGCGCGCGAACGAGGGTGGATTCGGACGTGAAGTGCCTCACGGACTCGCTCGACAACTGTCTCCTACCGCTTGCGGCGGCAGTCATTCAGTTGACGGTGCTGTTGGGCGCGGTCATCGCCCTCAGTGTGCCGATGTTCGTCGCGCTCGTCCTTAGCTTGGTGCCGCTGTTCGTCCTGAGTAGGTTCGATGCTCGCGCATCGCAGCGTGCCGCGGAGGAGGCTGCCGCGGCCGGCGATCGGCTGGCGTCGAGTATCGCAACCCACCTGTCGTTCGGCGGGGTGCTGCGGGCCCGTGCGTTCGGGCGGACGGTTGAGGACGGGGCAGCGTTCGCAGGTGATTCGCTCTTGCTCAGAGACGCTGCCGCGCGAATTCAAGAACGCGGTGCCGTGCGCGTGCTCATCACGCAGTCCGTTTCCGCCATGGTCACCTTAGCGATCCTTTTGGTCGGTATCCAGCTCGTCATGCGAGGGCAGGTTTCAGTTGGTGTCTTGGTCGCGTTCATCACGTACCAGCAGCTCGTATCCGAGCCGATTCTGCAATTGGCGCGAGCGCCCAACCAACTCGCGTCCCTTCGCGTAAGCGCTCGGCGAGTCGAGGAGCTCCTTCGGCTGCCCGAGCCCGCGGCCGGACGCTATCGCCCTCCGGGAGAGTGGATCAGCCTGCGCGATGTTACGTATCGCTATCCCGATGGAACTGTCGGGATCGAGAACGTGTCACTGGACATCCGGCGCGGCGAACGAATTGCCATCGTCGGCCCGAGCGGCAGCGGCAAGAGCACGCTCGCAATGGTGATCCAGGGTCTCTACACGCCACAGTCGGGGGTAGTGCTCATCGACGGATTGCGGCTTCAGGAGTGCGAGCAGCGCAGCGTGCGGGAGATGTTCGCATTTGACGCGACGGGTGTCTCCTTCGTCCCGGGTACCGTCCGCCGCAACATCACATACGGCGCGCCGTCGGACGATGTTCAACGTTGTGCGCGCGCTGCACGAGATGCTCATGCGGACGACTTCGTCGAGGCGCTTCCCGACGGCTACGAGACCCTGCTGGACGACGGGCGGCACGGCTTTTCGGCTGGGCAGTTGCGTCGGCTCGGCGTCGCTCGGGCACTGGCCGCAAAGCGGCCATTTCTCGTGCTCGATGAGCCTACCGGACCGCTCGACGCGGCTACTGCAAAGGCATTGTTCGAGCGACTTCGGTCGGGCCCAGGCGGCTATATCGTCGCAACCCACGACCTCGAAGCGCTGGAGTGCTTCGATCGGATCGTCGTCATGGCGCAAAACGCGATTGCGTACGAAGTCGGCCCTCCGCAACGAGAACAGCCCACCGCGGGAGTTGCCGAGTGAGGGGAAGCGTGCCGCCGAAGACCGAAGATCCCGAACGCTTCGAGCGGGTTCACGTGGTCCGGCTGCTGGCAGGAGAGACGTGCGCTCGGCTCATCGCGCGGGCGAACACCGCGGACGCATGGGAACCTTCGGCGGCGTATTCCACTCCGGAAGCGGGCCTTGCCCAGTCCGAGCGGAGGGCTTCGCTGTCCATACTGGAGCGCGATCGTCGAGATGTGTTCGAGCCGGTACGAGGCGAGATCGAGGCGTCGCTGGCTCGCTTCATTGCGGAAGATGCCACGCCGCGATTCACCCTTTCTCGGTTCGAGATGATCAGGTACGATGCAGGCGGTGGCTTCCCACTCCATCGCGACGCGGCGGCGGGCGACAGCCGTCGCCAACATTCCGTTCTCGTGTACCTCAACGACGATTTCGACGGTGGTAGTACCTCGTTTCCGATGATCGGTCGTTTCGTGAGGCCGCACAGCGGAAAGGCGATTCTGTTCCCTTCATGCTACTTGCACGCGGGCGAGCCCGTCGTATCGGGTCGCAAGTACGTGCTGACGTGCTACCTCGGTCAGCCTGCCGACGAGCCCGACTGGTTCTAGACGAGGGTCGAGTATGAGCTCACAAACCCCCACGTTCGAAGACGCGAAGCGCGTGCACCTCGTTCGCATTTTGTCCGAGGGTGCTTGCGCGCGCCTGATCGAGCGTGCCGAGAGCGCGTGCGCGTGGGAAGACTCGCCGTGCTATTCTCAATCGGCCGACGATTACTCGGTCGACCCGGACTACCGTATTTCGCGGTCATTGATGGAACGCGATCGCCCCGACCTCTTCGTAGACGTCCGCCGAGATGTCGAACGCGCGTTCGCGAAGTTCGTCGACAACACGGCGACGCCGCGCTTTCTGCTCTCGCGCTTCGAGCTCGTTCGATATGAGCCTGGTGGCGTCTTCCTCCCACATCGAGATACGCTCCTCTCTGAAACGTGGCGCCGTTACTCATTTGTCGCGTATCTAAACGAAGGATTTGAAGGAGGGGAAACGGTGTTCCCGACCATTGGCCGGGCCTTTCGGCCGCGCAGCGGGCAGGGGCTGCTGTTTCCGTCTCTCTATCTGCATTCAGGTGAGCGCGTAACCATCGGTCGCAAGTACATCATGACGGGTTACCTCGGTAACCCGCAGACTGCCCCGGATTGGTTCTGATGAACGGAGGTTCTAACGCGGACATCGATGTGCTTGCGCAGGAGCTTCGTTCGCAGGTCCTGGGATTCGTGCTCCGCGGCGCGCCGCTCGACGTCGTCCTCGACGTACTGGACCATCGGGCGGCGGGGCCGTTGGATCCTGGCGAACGAGAGGCCGTTTCTCGCGAATACGCGCGTTTGTTCATGGTTTGTCACGAACGCGACGACTTCGGCCGCGCGGCTGGCGAGAAGGCGCTCTGGCTGTTGTCCATCCAGCGCCAACTGTCCAAGCAACACGGCCGCCTCGTCGTCGAAACGCTCGACGAGGTCAGTCCGGAGCGTTTCTTCGAGGAGTATTATTTCGCGAACCGACCCGTAAAGCTTGCCGGCTTCGCTGCCCGCTGGCAAGACTTTTCCAGTTGGAGCGTGCCGCATCTTCTCGAGCGCTTTGGCGAGGCCGACGTGGAAATCATGTTTGGTCGTGACGCTCACGCCGACTACGACGAGCACGTCGAAAAGACCCGCCGAACGCTGCCGTTTCGTGAGTTCGTCCGAATGTTAGAAGCAGCGGAAGGGTCGGCAACGAACGACTTTTACTTGGCGGCGCGGAATCGAGCGCTCTTGAGCACGTTCGGCGCGCTCGTCGATGAGCTCGAGCCACTGCCCGGTTTTTTGGCCGAACACGAACCAAGCGCGCTCAACTTCTGGATCGGACCGGCGGGGACGGTCACGAAACTGCACCATGATTTGTCGAACGTGTTGTTCGTGCAGCTGTACGGCAGTAAGCGTGTCACCTTCGTCGCGCCCTTCGACACCCCATTGCTGTATAACAGAGACGGCGTCATAGCCGAGGTCGACGTCGAGCAGCCGGACTACCGGAAACACCCTCTATTTGCGGGCGCGACGACGTTCGCGATTACGGTCGACGAGGGCGATGCCGTCTTCATTCCTGTTGGCTGGTGGCATCACGTTCGGTCACTGACCCAGAGCGTGTCGTTGACCTTCGTGAATTTTGCGCACGCAAACTATTTCGCGATGGACGATGCGCCGCATTCGCGTGGAATGTTGGTCAAGGTCAAGGGCGACCAGAGTGCCCGCCGGTGAAGGCGGAGTTCTCACTCGAAACGGAGAGGTTGCAGATTCGCGACTGCGATGAAGGCGGCGTGCGCGAGCTCGACTTTTTGGCCGACGTTTTCGGCGATGCGGTGTTCCAGGCGCGCACCGGAGACCTTCCGGTCGATCGAATGCGTGCCTCCGAAGTCGTGCGCGCGATCGCTGCGGACGCCTTGGTGCAGGAGAGTTGGTGCGGGCCGAAGTTTGCTGAGCTGCGCTCGTCTCGCACGATCGTCGGCTGGTTCACCCTGCAACATTGCAGTCTCGACGGTCGTGACGACGTCGAGCTGGGTTGGGCGATAGGACGAAAGTACTGGCGCCGCGGGTTAGCGTACGAAGGTGCCCTTGCAATGCGCGACTTCGCCTTCTCGGTGCTTCGGCTAGACTCGCTCTGTGCGACGATCGACGCGTCGAATCATGCCTCGATCGCGCTGGCGCACAAGTTGGGGGCGTCGTACGTTGGTGAGGTTGATTACCGCGGGACGGGCCGGCCACGCCGCATCGGGTACTACCGATTCGCCGCCGCGGATCCGGAGTAAGCGTAGTCGCCGCGTTTGTCGGGCCGCTGACCTGGGGCCGTGCGTGCTCGACGACGGGGATTCGGGTGCCTGGCTGGTCGAGGGAATCTCGGGCGAGCGGTTCGAAGCGTCGATGAGTTCTTCTGACGTGGCGAATGCGAGGATGTCCATGAGTGGGCTGGCGGTGAATCCGCATGCGCGAATCGGTGTAGCAGAACCAGCGGAGAACGGGCTCGTCATTACCGTTCCCGTGCCGGGCACCGGCCTGCGTTGGGTCGAGCTCGGCGAAGCGGCGCCGGAGTACCCGGCCGTCTTCCGGTTCATGGCTGCGTTGCGAGCAGGCTCCGCAAAGATACCTTCGGAGGACCTTTCGTACCTCAGGCAATTGGGAATCGTCACTGAAAAAGACGCCATCGTTCCTCGCCCGCGCCTCCGCCTCGCACTGTCCGCGACGCGCGAGGCCGACACCCCGAGCGTTGCCGACGTCGAGGTCGAATTGTGCGGCGAGCTTCACGACGACGACCCGGTCAGCCTACGCGAAACCGTCAGGACGAGCTTTGAGAACGGCACCCGTTTTTGGCACACTCCCGTCGGGGGACACGCAGCTCTCCCCTGGTGGCCGGATCACGACGTGGAACAGGCGCTCCGGCGCCTCATGCTCGACCGTCGCGCGAACGTATCGAGCGGTATTGCCAAAGCGCTTGCCGGTGCTTGGATCATTCGTTCCGCGCAGTTCGATGCCGTACAACAAGACCTTGCGGCGGCGCGTCAACGCCTACGGACGCGCAACTACTCGAGCTTGCGCGTGCTGCCACCGGGTTTGCTATCTCACGTGACCGAATACTACCGGCTACTCATCGAGCGCGGCTTCCTTACGTACAAGGACTCGGCACTGCGCTATTGGGCACATAACGACGGCGTCGGCAGAATGCTGCACGAGTACGTGCACCACGCGGTCGAGTCGGTCGTCGGCCGGTCCTTGAAGACGTCGTACTCGTACTTCAGCGGCTATCGTAACGAAGCGCTGCTGGTCGATCATCTCGATCGAGAGCAGTGCGAATTCACCGTCAACGTCGTACTCGACTACCGGCCCGTTCGCGACCGCGCGCCCGACTGGCCTCTCGTACTCCAGGTCGGGAGCGACGCTACGGAGGTAAGGTCCGGCGTCGGCGACTCTTTGATCTTCAAAGGAGGAATTCTGTCGCACCGGCGACCCTCACTCCCAGCCGGTGACGAATGCGATATCATCCTCTTTCACTTCGTCGACCGATCGTTCGACGGTTCGCTGGGCTGACATGATCGAGCACTTCGAAGCAGAGCCGGCCGGCGGGCCGCTTGACGAAGAGGTTTCGAACATCCACATTGCGCGGCTTCTCGAGCCGACGCAGTGCGCCGACTTCGTAGAAAAGGCCGATACTCTGTCGTGCTGGCACCCGGCGCTGTCGTACGACAATGACGGCGGTGCAGACCTCGTAGTCGACCCCGAGGTTCGGATGAACTGGGTCCTCCAGGAGCGACTTGCCCCGGGTCTCTTTTCTCCGTATCGAGATGTCTTCGAGAGGAAGTTCAACCGATTTCTCGATCCGAGTCGTCAAGGCTTCTTCATCTTGTCGCTGCTCGTCGCAAACCGCTATGAAGTCGGCGGACATTTCCATGCGCACGTCGACGCAATGGTGACGCACCACCGCTACCGTCGCTATAGCGTCGTCTGTTACCTCAACGAAGACTTCGTGGACGGCGGTACGTGCTTTCCGACATTAGGCGTGACGTTCAGGCCGAAGGCCGGCCAAGCCTTGATCTTTCCGTCGCACTACCTGCATCGAGCCAACCGCGTGACCTCGGGACGCAAGTACAATATGGTGTTCTTTCTTTGCGACCCGCTTTATCTGACAGCCGATGCGTGGTTGTCGTCTGGCCACCACACCGCTGCTGACTGATGTGGAGCCCTCGGGACCGGAGTGGTCCCTTCGGGGAATGCGGCCACTGTCGTGAGCGACCATGAACGTGTTCCGATGGTGGATCCAGTCGTGTTGGCGCGGGTTCTCGAGCGCATGGTAGGGCGAGGCGCCGACTTTGCGGATATCTTCGTGGAGCGCCGCGCTTACCGAGCGTTTCGAATTGAGAACGGCTCGGTGCGCGAGCCATTTGAGAGCGCGATGAACGGGGCGGGCCTGCGTGTCGTCGTCGGAGAGCGCACCGGCTATGCCTATTCCGAAGGACTGCGCGAAGACGCTCTTCTCGAGGCCGCCGATGCTGCGGCGTTGATAGTGCGAGATGCAATTGGCAGCCCGAGCAACGGCGCCCTACGCCGTCGCGTCGCCCCGAAGCTCTACTCGCCGCGCGTCCGCGAGACGGACGCAACTCAGTACGTCGACTTACTGGTGCGAGCCGATGTGGCGGCACGCTCGTACGACCACCGGATTGCGAACGTCAGCGCGTTTGTGATCGATGAGTTCCAGCAGGTCGAAATCGCTGGGAGTGACGGATGGATCACAGCCGATCAACGTCCACTGACCATGTTGGGAGTACAGGTGGTGGCGAAGGACAAGGAGCGCCGTGAGAGTGCATTTGCAGCGGACGGCGCGCGTGGCTCGATCGAGTGTTTCGCTCGGCGCACACCTGAATCGATTGCGGTCGAGGCCGCGCGAATCGTCAGCGTCAAGCTCCGTGCCGGGATCGCTCCGACCGGCGAGATGCCGGTTGTCATCGGTCCCGGGGGCGGCGGCGTCTTCGTACACGAGGCGATCGGTCACGCATTGGAGGGCGACGTCGTCCGCAAGGGTTCGTCGTCGTACAGCGGACTCTTGGGGCAGCGAGTAGCGAGCGATCTGGTGACGATCATCGATGACGGCAGCTTGGTCGATGAGCGCGGAAGCGTAGCAGTGGACGACGAAGGCGAACCGGGACGAAGCAACGTCCTGATAGAGAACGGTATTCTGCGCGGCTATATGGCTGACCGACAAACCGCAATGCTGTTGGGGGTGCCGGCAACGGGAAGCGGACGGCGAGAATCGTTCCGCGTCCCGCCCCTGCCGCGCATGTGCAACACGTACATGGCCAGCGGAACGTGTCGAGCGGAGGAGGTCATCGGAACGGTCGACCGTGGGCTCTATGCCGCCTCGTTCAGCGGCGGGCACGCCGACGTCCGCAGCGGGGACTTCGCATTCGTCGTTTCCGAAGCGTATCTGATCGAGCGCGGGAAGCTTACGGCGCCGGTGCGCGGCGCGACGCTGGTCGGAAACGGTCCGACGGCGTTGAGAGCGATCTCCCTCGTTGCCGGTGACGGGCGCCTGGCGAGTCGTTCCTACACGTGCGGTAAAGCAGGTCAACGGCTACCTGTCGGAGTCGGGAGCCCGACCGTTCGGCTCGACTCGTGTGTCGTCGGCGGAACCTCGTGAGAGCAAGCGACGATCGCGACGAAGCGCTGGCAAAGGCGACCGAAGCCGCAGCCGTCGCCTCGACGAATAGTTCGAGCGACATACAGGTGACGGTGACCATCGTCCACGCGTTTTCGTGCGAAGCGCGCGCGGGCGTTCTGACGGACCTTGCCACCTCGCGCAGCTGCATGCTCAACGCTCGCCTGTTCACCGGGGGGCGTCGGGCCGAGTTTACGACGAACGACCTGAGTCCTGGAAACATTCGCCGGCTGACCGGTCGCGCTGCCGGCGCGGCAACTCTGGTGGCGGATGATCCGTGTGCGGGACTTCCCGATGTGTACGCTGACGGCGTCGTGACCGACGCTGATCTCGACACGGTGGCGGACGACGTAATCGTCGCCGGCAACGAGAGCAAGATTCGAGAATCGCTCGAAATGGAACGGCTGGCCCGAGAGGGGGATCCACGAGCCATCACGCCGTGTTCCGCCGGCACGTCTGACCAGATCGTCACCATCGCCTTGGTCAATACGCGCGGGTTCCGCGGTGTAACGCAGGGGACATCCGTCGGGCGGTCGGCCGTCGCGACGATCCTGGATGGTTCGACGAAGCGCACAGGCCAATATGCGACCAGAGCCCGCGGGTGGTCGGCGGCGGAGCCGCTCGCAATGGTGGCGCAGGGCTCCTTGCAGTCAGCTTTCGTCTATTCGAACGCCCGCAGGCCCGCAACAGGTCGCGCCGCCGTCATCTTCGACCGCCGGGCGGCGACGAGCGTCCTAGCCGACCTCTTTTCGGCCGTTAACGCCGCAAACGTCGCCAGCGGCAATTCATGGCTGGTCGACCGGCTAGGCGACCGCGTCGGCAGCGGAATGGCAAACGTCGTTGATGACGGACGTCTGTGCGGGGGTTTGGGCAGTGCACCATTCGACGGCGAGGGAACTGCGACCCAGAGAACCATAGTCATGGAAGACGGCGTTCTACGGAGTTACGTGAGCGACGTCTATTTCGGGCGCCGACTCGGCATATCGTCGACCGGCAACTCAGCCAACGGCAGTGTCTTTCCCAATAACTTTTACTTGCAGCAGGGTGAGGCCACGCTCGAAGAACTGGTGAGTAGCACGGTGCGCGGTATCCTCGTCTTGGACGTGAGCCGGTTCTCTGCAGGATCTGCGAGCGGCTCCTACAGCGCCGCCGCGCGCGGGATATTCATCGAGGACGGCGCTTTTCGCTACCCTGTCGAGCAGTTCACGATAGCGTCGACGCTGCCCGACATGCTCGGGGCGATCGATGCGGTGGCAAACGATAACCGCTTCGACGGCGTTATCTCGGCCCCGTCTTTTCGGGTGGCGGAGATGGCGATCGGCGGGACGGCTAGCGGTGGATGACGACGGTCGCGGGCCCGAAACGCCGGCGTCACGTATCGTGACGAGAGATGCGACGGCCGGCGGACCCTGGGAGCTCAGCGGCGAGCGGGGACATCGCGTGCAGCACTTACGAGCGATGGACGAACGTGCAGATCGGATACACATCGTGCGCCTGCTGGAGCCGGGAGAATGCTCGGAGCTGATCGCGTGTGCCGATCGGATACCTCACTGGCGCGATGCGCCCTCACAGCAGGCGGATGGGGAGTTGCTCTTCGACGCCTCCGTGCGGCAAAATCGTGCGCTTCAGGAACGTGATGCTCCAAGACTCTTTTCACCGTACCGCAAGAAGTTCGAGCAGCGGTTTGCGAGGTTCCTCGACAGTGCGCAGCGTGACTTTCTGATCATCTCGCTGCTGGCGATGCACCGGTACGATCCTTCCGATCGCTTCCGAGTCCACGTCGACTCGTTGCCGACATTTCACAGGGAGCGGCGTTTTTCGGTTGTGTGCTATTTGAACGAAGACTTTCTGGACGGGGGGACGGCGTTCCCATCTTTGGGCATTACCTATCGCCCATCGGCGGGGCAGGCGCTGCTGTATCCGTCTCATTACCGGCACGAGGGGCTGCCGACGTCGGCTGGGCGCCGTTACATCATCGTGTTCTTTCTATGCACGCCACCAGGATGATAGGGACGATGCGCGCGAGATGCGTGCGAGCCGGTCTCAGGTGCGCAGAGGCCGTCGAACCGGGCCACGGCCCGCGTCGCGTCCTCGAGCGGCCTCCATCGGCGTCGGCCGCGGCGCTCGGGACATCGGGCCAGCGGCGCAGAAGGCCGTCCGGTGCCTCGAAATCGAGATGCCCGTCAGGGATCTGGGACGGCTACAGCGTAGAAGGATCCGCGATGTCTAGAACGGCCGTCCTGAAGTGAAGTTTCTCGCGATGCCGGGAGTGTACCGCTAGTTCAGCGGGTCGGTTATGTCAGGGCATTCCAAGTGGCACAACATCAAGCTCCGCAAGGGCAAGGTCGACGCGCAGCGCGGCGCGCTGTTCACCAAGCTCAGTAAGGAGATCATTCTCGCGGCCAAGCACGGCTCGAGCGATCCTGAGGCCAACTACCGGCTCAAGATGGCGGTCGACAAGGCCCGCGGCAACAACATGCCGCTCGACAACATCAAGCGCGCGATCGCGCGAGCGAGCGGCGCCGGTGAACGCGAGATCGAAGAGCTGCGGTACGAAGGCTACGGACCGGCCGGTATCGCCGTGATCGTCGATGCCGCGACCGACAACCGCAACCGCACCGCGTCGGAGCTGCGCTTTCTGTTCAGCCGCAACAACGGTTCGCTCGGCGAGACCGGGAGCGTCGGCTGGATGTTCGCGTCGCGCGGGCTCGTCGAGGTCGATCCGGGCCGGCTGAGCGAGGACGAGCTGACCGAAAAGGCGCTGGTCGACGGCGTGATCGACGTCCGGTTCGCACCGGCGGACTCGGGTCAGGCCGCTGAGGTCGTGACCGAGCCGCAGGCGCTGATGGCGGTCAAGGACGCGCTCGAAGCGCAAGGCGTCACGGTGAAGTCGGCCGTGCTGGCGATGGAGCCGACGCAGACCGCGCGCCCCGAGGGCAGCGACGCGGAGAAAGTGCTGACGTTCCTCGACGCGCTCGAAGAGCACGAGGACGTGCAGAACGTCTACAGCAACGCCGACTTCGACGACGCGCAGCTCGAGGCGTTGGCCTGATGCAGCTCGACGGCGCGGATGCCGTGCCGCTGGGACGGCACCGGCGGCTGGCGGCCTTCCTCGACCGTGACTGGGTGTTCGCGCTGTCGCTGGCGTTCGCGGTCGGCGTGCTGGTGTGGTTCGGCCGCTCTGTCAAGGACTTCTTCGCGCCGACCGCAGCGACGATCTTCCTGCCGGCGTTCACCGGGCAGACGCAGGCCGACGCGCGCGGCGAGTGCCAGCGTCTGCAGCTGCGCTGCGTAACGGTCGCGACCCAGCCCAGCGACCGATATCCGAAAGACGTCGTGATGAGCCAGCAGCCAAATGCGGGCTCGCGCGTTCGCGAAGGGCGGCAGATCTCGCTGATCGTCAGCAGCGGCGTGGTGATCTTCCCGATGCCCGACGTGCGCTTCGAGACGTATCGCAACGCGCAGCTCGATCTCAGCCGTTACAAGCTGCAGCTGGTGAAGACGACCTACGAAGCGGACGACAACGTGCCGCGCGACAGCGTGGTCGACCAGGATCCTGCGCCGCTGGCCAGCGCGCGCCAAGGCTCGAAGGTCTCGCTGATCTTGAGCAAGGGTCCGCCGACCGCGCTGCACGTGCCGAACTTCACCGGCATGTCGATCGACGACGCGCGGGCCGAGGCGGCGCGCGACCATGTGCACCTCGGCCAGATCGTGTGGACGCCGTTCGGCAACGCCGGCCCGGCGCGCGGCGCGGTCGTGCGGCAGAACCCGGTTGCGGGCGCGCAGATCGAGCCGTTCGAGGTCGTCTCGCTCCAGGTCAGCGACGGTCCCGGCCAGTACGGCTACATCGTTCGCCAAGTGCACGCCTCGGCGACCGTCCCGGCCAGCGACGACGCCGCGCACGTTCGGATCGAGGTCCGCGACGACACCGGCACCTGGAACGTCTACGACGGCTTCGCCCAGGGCGGACAGAAGCTCGACTTCAACGTGACCGCGATCGGGACGGCCGAGCTCGACACCTACATCAACAACGAGTTGCTCAACCAGACGGTGATCGGGCGCGAACCTCCCTCTCCCTCGCCGGCCGTGAAGGCGAAGTGAGCGCGCCGCCGCGGCCGGTGAAGATCGCGCCGTCGCTGCTGTCGGCCGACTTCGCCGACATCGCCGACCAGATCCGGATGGTCGAGAGCGCCGGCTGCGACGAGCTGCACCTCGACTCGATGGACGGCGTGTTCGTTCCGAACCTCACCTGGGGGATGAAGATCGTCAAGGATCTGCGCAAGCTGACCGCGCTGCCGTTCGACTGCCACTTGATGATCGTCGAGCCCGAGCGCTACGTCGAAGCGTTCCGCGACGCGGGCGCCGACGTCATCACGTTCCACTACGAAGCGACGCCGCACCAGCACCGCCTGCTCCGCCGCATCCGCGAGCTCGGCGCGAAGGCGGGTCTGGCGATCAACCCGGGCACACCGGTGACGCAGCTCGTCGACCTCATCGAAGACATCGATCGCGTGCTGGTGATGAGCGTGAACCCGGGCTTCGGCGGTCAGTCGTTCATCGAGCGCGCGCTGGTGAAGGTCACCGAGGTGCGCGCGCTGCTCGACGAACGCAATCCGGCGGGCGAGATCGAGGTCGACGGCGGGATCGGGTTGCCGAACCTCGAGCGCGCGGTGCGCGCGGGGGCCGACGTGCTCGTCGCCGGCAACTCGCTGTTTGGATCGGACGATCCGCCCGAGACGTTGCGCGAGATGCGCCGCCGCATCGACGCGCTTCCTGCGCCGCCGCGGCGCTGAGCCGGTGACCGAAGACGAGCTGATCGCCGAGCTGGGCCGCCGGCTGGCGGGCGCCGTCACGCCGCGCGTGCTGCTCGGAATCGGCGACGATGCCGCGGTGTGGCAACCGTCGCGCAGCAACCGCAGCGTGATCACGACCGACGCGCTGGTCGAGGGCGTGCACTTCACCCGCGACCTGATGAGGGCGCGCGACGCCGGCTGGCGCGCGCTGGCGTCGAACCTGTCCGACGTCGCCGCGATGGGCGCGCGGCCGGTGCTGGCGACCGTTGCGCTCGGTTTTCCGGCCGGAACCGACTCGGGCTGGCTGTTGGAATGTTACGACGGTATCGCCGAACTCGCGAAGCGCGCGCGCTGCGCGGTCGCCGGCGGCGACGTCACCCGCGCGCCCGCGATCGTTCTCTCGATCACCGTCGTCGGCGAGGTGCGCGCGCCGAACCTCAAGCGCCGCGACGGTGCGCTGCCGGGCGACGTGATCGCGGTGACCGGGCCGCTCGGCGGCAGCGCCGCCGGGCTGCGCGTCGCGCGCGACCCGTCGCTTGCGAGCGAACCGGCCTTCGCCGGCGTGCTGGCGGCGTTCCGCACCCCGCAGCCGCAGCTGCGCGCCGGTCGCGCGCTCGGCGCTTCGCGTCACGTCCGCGCGATGATGGATCTCTCCGACGGCCTGTCGACCGACCTCGCGCGCCTGTGCGCCGCATCGGGCGTCGGCGCAGTCATCGAGCGCGTCCTCGTCGATCCGGGCGCCGCCGCAGTAGCCGCGCGAACCGGCGACGACGCCGTACACTGGGCACTGGACGGCGGCGAAGACTTCGCCCTGCTCGTGACGGTCCGGAAGCACGCCTTCGAGCACCTTACATCTCGCCTGCGCGCAGCCTGCGGCGTACCGCTGCTGCGCATCGGAACGATCACCACCGAACCCGGCATCCGACGCCCCGACGGCACCCCGATCCCACCCTCAGGCTGGGATCATCTCAGAGAAGAGGAGCGGTCTTAGGCGGCGCCGACTCGCTTGACGCGCTTGCTGCGCAGGCAGCTGGTGCAGACGCGGGCGGTGCGGTGCGTGCCGCGGTCGTCGACCTTGACCGCCTGGAGGTTCGGCAGCCACCGCCGCTTGGTTTTGTTCATCGCGTGGCTGACGTTGTTCCCGGCCATGGGACCCTTGCCGCACACATCACATCGCTTGGCCATAACAGAGCGAGTGTATCAGACCCGGCCTCGCCCAACAAGGCCGAGCGTCTCAGTCCGGCAGGCTCGCAGGCCGGCCGGGCGCAGGGCGCCCCTCGCCTTCCCAGGAACGCGAGGAGCGCTTCATGGCAGTCACGCAGCTCGACGGGCGCGCTTTCGGGAAGTTCGTCGCGGCCGGAACCTACTTCTTGCGCAAGTACCGGACCGTCCTCAACGACCTCAACGTCTTCCCGGTCCCCGACGGTGACACGGGCTCGAACATGTACCTGACCGCCCGCTCGGCGCTGCGCGAGGCTCGCGCCGCCCGCGGAGGGCCGCTCTCGGCGGTCGCCGCCGCGGCGGCGCACGGCTCGCTGCTGGGAGCCCGCGGAAACAGCGGCGTGATCCTGTCGCAGATGCTGCGCGGGTTCGCCCACAGCGTCCGGCACCGCGACGCGATCGATACCTTCGCGCTTGCGCTGGGGATGCGCGAAGCCGTCGGCGCCGCCCGCGCCGCGCTGACCAAGCCGGTCGAGGGGACGATCCTGTCGGTCGCCGGCGCCGCCGCCGACGAAGCCTATCGCCTCGCGGTCCGGGAGCCCGACTTCTACCGGCTCGGCGACGCAGTGCTGCGGGTCGCCAACGACGCGCTCGACCGGACCCCCGAGCAGCTCCCGGCGCTCAAGGAGGCCGGCGTGGTCGACGCCGGCGGCGCGGGCTACTGCTATTTCCTCGAGGGCGCGCTGCGTTTCATCCCCGACCAGGCCGCCCGCACGACCGCCTTCCCGCGCCGCCCGATCCGCTCCACCGCGTTCAGCCGTCGCCAGTCGGTCGGGGCGAACCGCTACTGCACCGAGTTCGTGCTCGAGGATGCGACCGTCGACGTCCGGCCGTTGCGCGAGGCGCTCGAGAAGCTCGGCGACTCGCTGCTGGTCGGCGGCGCCGCTCCGACCATCAAGGTCCACGTCCATGCGGCCGATCCGGAGGCGGTCCGGGCGCTGGCAGCGCGCCACGGGACCGTGACCCGCTGGAAACGCGAGGACATGGCCGAGCAGCACAGCTTGCTGGTCGTCGACGAGCCGGTGCGGGCGGTCGGGGTCGCGGCGGTCGTCCCGGGGCCGGGCTTCGACCGGATCGCCCGCGAGCTAGGCGCCGAGGTGACGATCCCGGCGCCGGCCGGCGCGAATCCGTCGGTGCAGGATCTGCTGGTCGGCGTCAACGCCTCGCTCGCGCAGACCGTCTACCTGCTGCCGAACGATCCCAACGTCGCGCTGGCCGCGGCCGAGGTTCCGGCGCTGACGGCCAAGACGGTCGTCGTCGTCCCGACGGCCGACCCGGTGGAAGGCCTGGCCGCGCTGCTGCAGCTCGGCGGGCTCGAGACGCCGCCGGCGGTCGACGACCTGCGACCCGCGATCGCCGCCGCTCGCAGCGCGTCGGTCTTCTTCGCCGGCAAGGACGCGAGCGTCGGCGGCGTGCGCGTCCGCCAGGGTACACCGGCGGCTACGATCGGCAAGCGGCTGCTGAGCGCCCCGTCGCTCGGCGACGCGATCGCCGACGCGGCCGGTGAGCTCGGCGCGGCGGACGGCGGACTGGTCACGCTCTACTACGGCGGCGCGCAGAAGGAGCGCGACGCCCAGAAGTACGCGGCGCTCATCGGCGAACGCTTCGCCGGCGTGGAAGTCGAGTATTACTACGGCGGGCAGCCCGCGGTCGAGTATTGGATCAGCGTTGAGCGCTAGCAACGGAACACCGTCGCCGCGCAGCGCGCGCCTGCCGGTGATCGCGGTCGACGCGATGGGCGGCGACGACGCGCCCGCCGCGATCGTCGCCGGCGCGCTGCTTGCGCATCGCGACGGGCTCGGTGAGATCGTACTGGTCGGCGACCGCGCGCAGCTCGAGCCACTGCTCGGCGGCGAACGCGGGATCGCGATCGTCGACTCGGCCGGCGTCGTCGCGATGGACGCCGCGGTGTCGCAGGCGGTGCGCAAGTCGGAAGGCACGTCGCTCGGCGACGCCGTCGAGCTGGTGCGCGACGGCAAGGCCGACGCCGTCGTCTCGGCCGGCAACAGCGGCGCCTTTCTCGCCATCGCGCTGATCCGGCTGCGCACGATCCCGGGGATCGCGCGGCCCGCGATCGGCGCGGTCCTGCCGGGACGCGACGGGCCGGTCGTGCTGTGCGACGCCGGCGCGAACGTCGACTGCAAACCGGAGTGGCTGGTGCAGTTCGGCGTGATGGGCAGCGCGTACGCGCGCGCCGCGCTCGGAATCGACGACCCTCGCGTCGCCGTCGTCTCGGTCGGCGAAGAGCCGGGCAAAGGAAACACGCAGTCGATCGAAGCGGCGGCGCTGCTGGCGGCGGCTCCGGTGCGGTTCATCGGCAACATCGAAGGCAAGGACATCTTGCAGAACCACGCCGACGTCGTCGTCGCCGACGGCTTCGTGGGCAACGTGATCCTCAAGACGTCCGAAGGCAACGCGAAGTATTTCGGCGAGGTGCTGCGCGAGTCGTACGCCGCGGCGGGCCTGGCCGGCAAGCTCGGCGGTTTCTTCAGCCGCGGCGTGTTCGCCAAGATGCGCGTGCGGCTCGATTACGCGACCTACGGCGGCGCTCCGCTGCTGGGCGTGCGCGGCAACTGCGTCGTAGCGCACGGGCGCTCCGATCGGGTCGCGATCCGCAACGCGATCCGCCAGGCAGCGACGCTGGCCGAGCACGACCTGGTCGGTTCGATCGGCGCGGCCGTCGCGCAGGGCGCCGGCGAGCCGGCCGGCTAGTGGAAGCCCCCGGCGCCGGACGGCGCGTCGCGATCGTCACCGACTCGACGTCGGACCTCGACGAAGCCGACGCGCGCGCGCGCGGGATCGACGTCGTCCCGTTGTTCGTCAACTTCGGAGACGCGCGCTTTCGCGACAACGTCGACCTCAGCCGCGAAGAGTTCTACCGGAAGCTGGCCGCCCTCAAGCTGCTGCCGTCGACCTCGCAACCGACGCCCGCGATGTTCGAGGACGCCTTTCGCCCGCACGCAGAGGCCGGCCGCGCGATCGTGTGCCTGACGATCATGAGCAGCCTGTCGGGGACGATCAACGCCGCCAACACCGCCGCGCAGTCGTTCCCGGGCGCTGAGATCCACGTCGTCGACAGCGAGACCGTCACCGGCGGCCTGGCCTTGCTCGCGCAGCACGCCGCCGAGGTCGCGCAAGACGGCGGCGATGCGGCCGCCGTGCTCGCCGCCATCGGCCGCGATCGAGCGGGGTTACGCGGGTTCGCGAGCATCCCCGACCTCTCGCACGCCGTCCGCACCGGCCGTGTCTCGCGCGCGCAAGCGTTCGTCGGATCGCTGGTCAAGATCGTTCCGGTGCTGCGCATCGAGAAGGGCAAGATCGAGGAGCAGGCCCGCGTTCGCACCTTCGCCCGCGCGCTCGACACGATGATCGACGCGGCCGCGAGCGAAGCGAACCGCGCCGACGGCGCGCGCGTCTGCGTGATCCACTCCCATGCCGCCGGCGAAGCGGCAAACGTCACCGCGACGCTGCGGGCGAAGATCACCACCACGCCGGTCCTGTTCGAGCAACTCGAAGCCGGACCGGTGATCGGCACGCACGCAGGTCCGGGCGCGGTCGGAATCTTCGTCGTTCCCGGCTGATGGACGCGCCGCGCGCGGGCGTTTACGTCCATCTGCCGTTTTGCCCGTACGTGTGCCCGTACTGCGACTTCGCGAAATGGGCGTGGGACGGCCGGCGTGCGGAAACGTATCTCGGCGCGCTGCGCGCCGAGCTCGATGCGGCGGCGCCGGTGTCCGCGCGGACCTTGTTTTTCGGCGGCGGCACGCCGACGACGTACGCGGCGGACGTCATCGGCGCGCTGGTCGAGCAGGTCCGCTCGCGTTTCAGCCTGCCCGGCGACGCCGAGGTCACCGCGGAAGCGAACCCCGATCCCCAGCTCGTACCGCGGCTCGGTGCGCTCCGGGCAGCGGGCGTGAACCGGCTCTCGGTCGGCGTGCAGTCGTTCGTCGCGGCGGAGTTGCGCGTGCTCGGGCGGCGGCACAGCGCGCAGGACGTCGAGGACGTCGTGCGCGCGGCGCGCGCGGCCGGCTTCGACAACGTCTCGGTCGATCTGATCTTCGGCGTCCCAGGCCAGTCGGAGGCGAGCTGGAGCGGGTCGCTCGACGAAGCGATCGGTTTGGGGGTCGAGCACGTCTCGTGCTACGGGCTCACGATCGAGGCCGGGACGCCGTACGCGACCTGGTTCGCTCGCGATCCGTCCGCGTTCGCGAGCGAGACGCGCGAGGCTGCGATGTACGCGCTGGCCATCGAGCGGCTGCGCGCCGCCGGCTTCGAGCAGTACGAGATCTCGAACTGGGCGCGGCCCGGGTTTCGCTCCCAGCACAACGCGATCTACTGGGCCAATGAACCGTACCTGGGGCTCGGTGTCGGCGCGGCATCCTACCTCGGCGGCGTGCGTTCGACCCACACGCGCGACCTCGACGCCTACGTCGCGGCGGCAGCGGCCGGCGCCCCGATCCCCGGCGAGAGCGAGCGGCTCGAAGGTCCGGCGCGGGCCGGCGAGGCGATCATGCTCGCGCTGCGGACGGCCGAAGGAGTCGACGTCGACGCGTTTCGCGAACGCTACGGCATCGATGTCAACGAGCGATACCGCGACGTGGTGGGCGACCTGGTCGCTGCCGGCGTACTGTCGGCCGACCCGCGCCGGCTGCGCCTCACCGAGCGCGGTCGCTTCGTAGCGAACGACGTCTGTGGCGCGTTTCTCGTCGGCTGAGCCGGGTCGCGGGCTCGCGACCGCCGTCTTGCGGCTGGTCTTCGCGGCGATCTTCGGCACCACCGGGTTCCTGCTGGGCCGCGAAGCCTACGTTCATCTGCTGTCGCTGCACCTCGACAACCAGTTCGCGCAGTACGCGTTCGTGATCGGCGCGCCGGTCGTCGGCGCGATCGTCGGCGTGCTGATCGTGCCGGCCGCGCAGGTGCTGTTCGAGACCGAGCTGTCGACCGTCGAGCGCGCGATCGACCGGCTCGCGCCCGGCGAGCTGGTCGGCGGCGCGGTCGGGCTCGTCACCGGTCTGGTGATCGCGTTTCTGATCAAGAGCATCCTGTTCGAGTTCGTCGCGTTCGCCGGACCGACCGGCAGCTACATCGCGATCGCGCTGTATCTCGTCCTGTCGATCTTCGCTGCGTTCTTGGGAGCGCGGGTCGGCGCCAAGCAGCGCGTCGCGATCGGACGGATCGCGGCTCCGGCTTCGCCGGCCGGGGGCGGCGGCCCGAAACTGCTCGACACGTCGGTCATCATCGACGGCCGCGTGCTCGACATCGTGCGCAGCGGCTTCTTGGAAGGTCCGCTGCTGCTGCCGCGGTTCGTGCTGCGCGAGCTGCAGCTGATCGCCGACAGCGCCGATGCGCTCAAGCGCACCCGCGGGCGCCGCGGACTCGAGGTTCTCTCCGCGCTGCAGCAAAGCGCCCCGCTCGAGATCGTCGAACGGGATCCCGACGACGTGCCGCAGGTCGATGCGAAGCTCGTCCGGCTGGCCCAGGAGCGCGGCGCGAAGCTGGTGACCAACGACTACAACCTCAACCGCGTCGCGCACGTCGAGGGCGTCGCGGTCTTGAACATCAACGAGCTGGCCAACGCCGTCAAGACCGTCCTGCTCCCCGGCGAGGAGCTGCGCGTCGCGGTGATCCGCGAGGGACGTGAGATACACCAGGGCGTGGGGTATCTCGACGACGGTACCATGATCGTGATCGAGAACGGACGCCGCCTGATCGGCGAGACGGTCGACGTGGCGGTGACGCGCGAACTGCAGACCAACGCCGGCCGGATGATCTTCGCCAAACCGAAGCAGCGCTTATGATCTGGGGCGCGGTGATCGTGGCGGCCGGGCGCGGGACGCGTTTCGGGCGGCCCAAGCAGATGGTCGAGCTGGCCGGGAAGCCGATGGTCGCGTGGTCGATCGACGCGTTCGCTTCGATGCCCGAGATCGCGGACATCGTCGTCGTGACCGAGCCCGATCTGCTCGAGCCGATGCTGGTCCTCGTCGAAGCGCGGGTGATGCACGCGCGCGCGTCGGTCGTCGCCGGCGGTCCGACCCGTCAAGCCAGCGTGCATGCCGGTCTCGACGCGCTCTCCGACGATATCGCGGCGGTGCTCGTGCACGACGGGGCGCGGCCGCTGGTGCAGACCTCGGACGTGCGCGCCGGGATGCGGCCGGTGCGGCCCGGGATCGCGACGCTGCTGGCGACGCCGGTCGTCGACACGGTGAAGGTCGCCGGCGCCGACGGCAAGGTGACCCGCACGCTCGACCGCAGCGAGCTGTGGGCGGCGCAGACGCCGCAGTTCGCGACGGTGCGCGACCTGCGCCGCGCGCACGCCGACGCGGTGCGGCGCGGCGGACCTGCGGCGACCGACGACGCGGCGTTGCTCGAACGCGCCGGACTCGACGTGCTGGTGGTGCCGACCTCGAGTGCGAACTTCAAGGTCACGCTTGCCGACGACTTGGTGCGCGCGGAGGCGCTGCTGCACGACCGCGCGCCGGAAGGGCCGGCCGAAGAAGAAGTGCTGATGGTCGAGTGCTTCGTCGATCCGCGCGCGGTCGACGCCGTGCTGCTCGAGCTCGAGACGCGCGACGCGCGGATCGACGAGGTCGCGCGCGACCTGCCGACCGCGGCGGTCGTCCGCGCGTACCTGACCAACGCGGCGCTGCGCGGATTCGGCGGCCGGTTGCAGGCTCTGGCCGGCGACGACGCGCTCTACACCGCGCACCTCTCGCACCTCGCGCCGCGCGCGCCGACGGCCTGATGCCGGAGCCGCACTTCCGCGTCGGGCACGGCTTCGACGCGCACCGCTTGGTCGAAGGCCGGCCGTTCGTGCTGGGCGGCGTGCGGATCGAGCATCCGGCGGGACCGCTCGGCCACAGCGACGGCGACGCGTTGACGCACGCGATCAGCGACGCGCTGCTCGGCGCCTGCGCGCTCGGCGACCTGGGCGCTCACTTCCCGGACAGCGATCCGCAGTGGAAGGACGCCGACTCGCTGCGGCTGCTGGCGGCCTGCCACGAGCTCGCAGTGCGCCACGGCTGGACGATCGCGAACATCGATGCGACCGTCATCGTTCAGCAGCCCCGGCTGTCACCGCACGTCGCGCTGATGCGCGATGCGATCGCCGACGTGCTGGGGCTCGACGTCGGGCGAATCAGCGTGAAGGCGAAGACCAGCGAGGGGATGGGCTACACCGGCGACGGCAGCGGGATCGCGGCCTACGCCGTGGTGCTGGTAGAAACGATGTCGCGCTCCGGCTGAGCGTCGGACCTCAGAGTGCTTTGCGCACGGCGCGGCGGCGAGTCGCGGCGGGAGCAGCCTCGTCGCGCAACCGCCGGCGGGCGGTCAGCTCGTCGTGCCAGCCATCGGTGCGCGCGCATTCGGCCGCCACTGCCGACAGTTCGGTGACGAAACGAAGGGCGCCGGCGATACGGCGGGGATCGGGGACTGCGTCCATGCTCGAAGGGTACGTCCGCGCACGCTCGCCGAGCATCCGGGGGACTACCGATATTGACGCCGGCGGCTACGGAGATTGAGCCTTCGGGCTACGAGGCGGCTTCCTTGAGCAGTCGGGCGAGATCGGCGCGCGTCGACACGCCCAGCTTGCGATAGATCGCGGCGGTGTGCGACTCGACGGTGCGCTCCGAGATCACCAGCTTCGCGGCGATGTCCTTGGTCGCGCGCCCGCCGGCCAAGAGTCCCGCGATCTCCCGTTCGCGCAGGGTCAACGTCGACTCGCCGCGCCGCCGCGGTGCTCCGGCCGTTTTGGTCAGCCGCCTGACCTCGGCGACGGCCCCGATCGCCCGGAACAGCGCGACCGCTTCGGCGGTGCGGCCGGCCGTCTCGAGCGCGAACGCCTCCTCGGTCCGCCAGCCGGCGGCGCGGAACGCGGCGACCGCCGCCGTCGCCGCCGCGCGGGGGTCGGCGCGGCGCTTGCGCAGCGCCTCACGCGAGTCCGTCAGCGCGAGGAAGCCGCGCGCCGCCTGCGCGCCGGGCAACTCGGCCGCCGCCGCGAGCGTCGCGCGCGCCGCCGCCCGCAACTTCGGAGCGCCGCAGCGGCCGGCGGCGTCATGCAGCCAGTACGGCGGGTCGGCGCGGGTCACTGCCGGGAGCGCTTCGGCGACGATGCTCGCCGCCTCGTCGTCGCGACCGCGATGGAGCAGGTCGTGCGCGAGCGCGCCCGCGAGACACGCCGCGCCGGCGGCGTCGCCGTCGGCGATCGCGGCGCGCGTCGTCGCGCGCGCCGCGTCGCGCAGTTCCGGGTCGTCGTCGGCGAGCAGCGTCGCGCAGCGCAGTGCGGTCGCCAGCGCCCAGCGCGACACCGTCCCCACGTCGTGGCGGATCTCGTCGCCGCGCGCCAGATGCTCCCGCGCTGCGGCGAGGTCGCCGGCGAGCAGCGCCGCGAACGCGGCGTTCTGCGACAACCAGGCCATGAAGCGCAGGTTGTTGGTCGACCGTGCGAGCTCGAGCCCTTCGGCGTACAGGGCGCGCGCGACGCTGAGCGAGCCGTGGGCAAGCTCGACGAGGGCGCGGTTGTTGAGCGCGCGGGCGAGCACGTCGACGTCGTTGCGCGCGCGCGCTTCGCGTTCGGACTCGGCGAAGCGCGCGCGCGCCTCGTCGACGCGGCCGAGCAGGCCGAGACAGTAGCCGAAGTTGCCGGCGAAGCGAGCCGACGAGATCGTCTGCCCGCGCGCCGACAGCTGCTCGGCGCGCTCGAGGTGGATCAGCGCCTCCTCCGGCCGGCCGCGCGCGCTGAGCAGTCCGGCCGCGATCGTCTCGGCGTCGAAGCGCAGCGGCGAGTCTTCGTCGCGGAGCTCGGCGACGACGCGCCGCGCTTCGTTCATGCTGTCGTCGTAACGGCCTTGGTCGAACAGCAGGTACGCCTTGCGCAGCGACAACCGGCGACGGTCGGGCTCGTCGGCCAGCTCGATCGCCTCCGAAACCCGCGCGACGGCGGCCGCGACGTCGCCGGTCGCGTAGAACGCTTCGGCCGCCTTCTCCGCGAGCTGGGCGTGCTGCAGCCGGTCGGTGGCCAGCTCGCAGGCGCGCGCGTAGTGGCGGGCGGCGTCGCCGTGGGCGAACAACGCCTGCGCGTGGTCGCCGGCGCGTTCGTTCCAGCCGATCGCGTGCTCCACGTCGCGCGCGCGCCAGGTGTGCTCCGCGATCGCCGCGACGTCGAGCGGCTCCTGGTGTGCGAGCGCTTCGGCGGCGCGCGCGTGGAGCGCGCGCGCCTCGGCGCGCAGCAGCTCGGAGTAGACCGCCTCGCGCGTGAGCGCGTGCCGAAACGCGAACGTGTCGCCCGACTCGTCGGATTCGACCTCGCCGACGAGCTGCAGGTCGCGCGCGCGGCGCAGTGAGGCGAACACGGCGACCGGGTCCACGCCGCCGAGCCGCGCCACGAAGTGCGCCGAGAAGCGCCGGCCCGCGACCGCTGCGTGCAACAGCACGTCGCGGTCGCGCTCGGGCAGCGACGCGAACCGTTCGTGCACGGTGACGCGAATGGAGGCCGGCACGTTGACGCCGTCGCCGTCGCGTTCGCGCCGTTCGAGCGCGCCGCGCAGCAGCTCCTCGGCGAGCAACGGGCGCCCTTCGGCCAGCTCGCGGATGCGGTCGAGGGCTTGCGCGGGCAGCGCGCGCCCCACGTCGCGCAGCGTCGCGTGCAGCAGCCGGTCGACGTCGTCCTCGCGCAGCGGCGCGATCGTGACGATGTCCTCCGCCTCACGCTCGAGGCCGGCCAGCGCGCGAACGCGCTCGGGTTCGAGCGCGTCGTCGACGCGGTGGGTCGTCACGAACGTCAGCGGTTCGGCGGCGAGATGGTGCGCGGCGTAGCGCAACAGCTCGATCGTCCCGCCGCCGGCCCAGTGGACGTCCTCGAACACCAGCAGCAGACCCGCCGGCTCGGCGCGCGCCAGTCGCGCGAACGCGTCGGTGACGGTCGCGAAGCGCTGCCACTTGTCGTCCCGCTCGGCACCGGGTTCTTCGCGTTCCAGGTCAGCGTCGACGCCGAGCGTCTCCAGCGCCTCCACGAACGCGGAGTACGGCGCGTTGGCGTACTCGGTCGCAGTGGTGACGACGGTGCGCAGTCCTTCGTGGGCTGCGCGGGCGACGAGCTCGGCGACCAGCCGGGTCTTGCCGACGCCGGGCTCGCCGCGCAGCATCACCAGCGCGGAACGGCGCGCGGGGTTGCGACGCAACGCGGCCGAGAGGTGCTCCAACTCGCGCCGCCGCCCGACGAGTTGACGGCAGAAAACGCCCGAGGAAATCACGGTCGGCGGCGGCTTCGACACCTCGGCCGAAGACGCATGGTTCGCGCCGCACGACCGCGAACTGCGCGCCATGTTTGAAGATCGCGATCCCTACGACTCCACGATCCTGGTCAGCGGCATGCCCGGCAAGCCCGGTGGTCCCGGGAACGGCGACGGCGGCGACGACGACGAGGGTGAAGAGGAAGACGACGAGGAGTAGCCCGCCCCCGTCCGCCGGCGACCGACGAACGCGCGGCGGAACGCGGTGACGAGGAGCGTGGGCGGCCTCGGCATCGATCGCCCGCTGCGCGTTCGCTTCAGCGCCGCCGGCGGCGCGCTGAGCGCGGCCGATGCGCGCAGCGCTCTGTTCTCCTGGCTGATCGCCCGCCGGTCCGGCGGGCGTTTCGTCGTGCGCATCGACGATGCCGGGTCCGGCGGGCAGGCAAGCGAGACGATCGACGACCTGCGGTGGCTGGGCCTCGACCCCGACGAAGGACCGGACGCCGGCGGTGCGGACGGGCCGTCCCGCAGCGCGGAGCGCGGCGCGCGCTACGAGGCGGCGGTCGCGGAATTGACAGCATACGGCGAGATGCACGAACGCGACGGAGCGATTCTGCTGCGTCCCGGTGACGGCGCGACGGTGGTGCCGGACCTGCTGCGCGGCGACGTGCGCTTCGAGGGCGATGCGCTCGGCGAGATCGCCGTGCGCGGCCGGGACGGCGCGCCGACCCCGACGCTGCGCGCGGCCGTCGACGACGCCGCGATGCGGATCGATCTCGTCGTTGACGGCCGCGGACTCGACCGAGCCGCGCGACAGATGGTGCTCGCGCGCGAGCTCGGCGTCGCGTCGCCGCGCTTCGCGCACCTCGGCACGCTGCTCGAGCCGAAGGATGGCACCGGGCCACCGACCGTCGCCGAGCTGCGGCGCGCCGGCTATCTGCCCGCAGCCGTGATCGAACACCTCGCGCTGCTCGGGTGGTCGCCGGCCGACGGCCGCGAGACGTTCACGCTCGAAGAGCTGACCCGGTTGTTCTCGCTCGAACGCGTCGGCGTCTCCGAGACGCACTTCGATCCCGACCGGCTGCGCGCGTTCAACGCCCGAGCGCTGCGCGCGCTGCCGCGCGAGCGCTATCACGAGCTGCTGGCCGAACGGATGCAGCGCGCGCGGTTGCTCGAAGACCCGATTCCCGCGGCCGCGCATCGCTGGATCGAGACGTTTCTCGACGCGTTCGGCGGCGAGGTGCACACCTTACACGAAGCGCTCGCGGCGGTCGCGGACCTGCGCGCCGAGGCGACGACGGTCCCGGCGCTCGAGCTCGAACGGTTGCGCAACCGGCAGGTGCTGTTCTTCCTCGACACCGTCTCGCAGTACGTCGACGATCAGCCGGAGCTGCGCGATCTGCCGCTGGCCGGGGACCTGCCGGCGATCGCCGCGGAGTTCGGTCTGACGCGCGAGGACGCGTTCGCGGCGCTGCGCATGGCACTGACCGGCACGCACGACGGGCCACCGCTGCGCTTGCTCTTTCCGCTGCTCGGTCACGAACGCATCATGATGCGGATCGGAGCGGTCAGCTCGCACATCTTGCACGGGCGGGGGCTCGACCCGATCAAGTTCGGGCCCGGCGGGGTGCCTTTCGAGACGATCCAAGCCCAACCGCCGCAGGCAACCGCACAGCGCGGCGACGGGTCGTAAGTCCATCGTGGGCTTCAACCCGCTCGAGACGTTTCTGGCCGATCTGCGCGCGCCGGTCGAACGCGATCCGGCGGCTCGCGGTGCCCTCGACGTGCTGCTCTCGTATCCGGGGCTGCGCGCGATCACCGCACATCGTGCCATCCACTTGCTGTACCGGCTGAAGGTGCCGTTGCTGCCGCGGTTCTTGGCCTCGATCTCGCGCTTCGCGACCGGCATCGAGATCGATCCCGGGGCCACGATCGGCAAGGGTGTGTTCATCGACCACGGGATGGGCGTGGTCATCGGCGAGACCGCCGAGATCGGCGATGGCTGCACGATCTATCAGGGCGTCACGCTGGGCGGGACCTCGCTGCAGCGCACGAAGCGCCACCCAACGCTGGGCCGCGACGTCACGGTCGGCAGCGGGGCCGCGATCCTCGGTGCGATCTACGTCGGCGACGGCGCGCGCATCGGCGCGAACTCGGTCGTGGTCAAGGACGTCCCGCCCAATGCGACGGTGGTCGGGATCCCCGGGCGCGTCGTGCTGGTCGACGGCAAGCCGGTGGCGATGGGCGACCGCCGGCCGCGGGTCGAGCTGCCCGACCCGAACGCACCCCTCATCGCCGAGCTTTCCGGTCGCATCGCAGCGTTGGAGGCACGTCTTGCCGAACTCGAACGGCAAAATGCCTCTTCGCCTCTATAACACCCGCACCCGGCGCGTCGAACCGCTCCGGCCGCTCGAACCGAATCACGTTCGGATCTACGTCTGCGGCCTGACGCCGTCGGCCGAGGGTCACCTCGGCCACGCGCGGTCGTTCTTGTTCTTTGACGTGCTGCGCCGCTACCTCGAGCATCCGCGCAACGGTTACCGGGCGACGTTCGTGAAGAACGTCACCGACGTCGACGACCGCTCGATCGCGACGGCGGCGGCCGAAGGGACGACGTTCGACGCGGTCATGGCGCGCCACTACGCGTCGTTTCGTGCCTCGATGGCGAAGCTCGGCGTGCGCGAGCCCGATCACGAGCCGTTCGCGACGCAGTACGTGCCGCAGATCGTCGAGATGATCGGCGAGCTGGTCGAACGCGGCTATGCGTACGCGAGCGAGGACGGCGTCTACTACCGGGTCGCGGCGTTCCCGCGCTACGGCGCACTGTCGGGAAAGAACGTCGACGAGTTGCTCGTCGGCGCACGGGTCGCGGAGAACGAGCACAAGGACGATCCGCTCGACTTCGCACTGTGGAAGTTCGCCAAACCCGGCGAGCCGCGCTGGGACTCGCCCTGGGGCGCCGGCCGGCCCGGCTGGCACATCGAGTGCAGCGCGATGTCGCGGGCGCTGCTCGGCGTCCCGTTCGACGTCCACGGCGGCGGCTACGACTTGATCTTTCCGCACCACGAGAACGAGATCGCGCAGAGCGAGGCGCTCATGGACGCGCCGCCGATGGCCGAGATGTGGGTGCACGGCGGCCTGCTCAACTTCGACGGCCGCAAGATGTCGAAATCGCTGGGTAACTTCGAGCCGCTCTCGGCGCTGCTCGAGCGCCACGACCCGATGGCGATCCGGCTGCTCTTCCTCCAGACCGGCTACCGCAAGCCGATGAACTTCACCGAGGACTCGATCGGCGGCGCCGAAGCGGCGCTCGAGAAGCTGGTCAACACCTATCACCGTGCCGAGCGCGGCGAGCTCGACGAGCCGGTTGCCGGCCGGGCGGTTCGCGAACCGGAGTCCTATCGCGACGCGATCTTCGAGCGGCTCGACGAGGACATGAACACCGCCGGCGCGCTCGGCGTGCTGTTCGACTTCGCGGGCGATTTGGTTCGCTACACCGATCTCGGCGTGCGCGATCGCGGCACGGCGATCATGCGCGACGTGTTCGCGCTGTTCGGGATCGAGCCCGCGCTGGATCGCAAGCATCGCCTCGAGTTCGACGAGACTTTCGTCGCGCGGTTGCGCGAACGGCTGGGTGACGCTGCCGCCCTGAACGGCGCGGCAACACCCGAGGACGCGATCGCGGCGGTGATCGAGGCCCGCAACGCGGCGCGCAAGGACAGGGACTTCGCGCGCAGCGACCGGCTGCGCGACGCGCTCGGTGCCGAAGGCGTGCAGCTGCACGACGGCAAGGAAGGTACGACGTGGACCCGCGCCGCCGGCTAGGCGCGCAGCGGCCGCCGGTGCAGCGGCACGCGCCGCGCATCGAGCTCGACGACGTCGTCTACGGTGTGCACGCGGTCGACGAGATGCTCGTGGCCGGCGAGCCGCTGCGCAAGCTGCACGTGGGGGACGATCGCAAGCACGATCCTGCGCTGCGCAACCTGCTCGAACGCGCCCGCGCCGCGAACGTGCCGGTGCGGTTCGAGAGCCGGACGTTCTTCGCGTCGTTTCCCTACAAGGCGCACCAGAGCGTGGTCGCCTTCGGCGAGCCGTTCGCGTACGCGTCGCTCGACGAGGTGATCGAGCGCGGCAAGCGCGCCGCGCCGGCGCTGTTCGTCGTGCTCGACCACGTGACCGACCCGCACAACGTCGGCGCGATCGTCCGTTCGGCCGAGGGAGCTGGAGCGACGGCGGTGATCCTGCCCGAACGGCGCAGCGCGGGCGTGAACGCAACGGTGCGCAAGTCGTCGGCCGGCGCGACCGCCTTCGTCCCGATCGCCCGCGTCGCGAACGTCGGGCAGGCCATCCGGATCCTCAAGAAGTCAGGGGTCTGGGTCTACGGGGCCGCCCGCGACGAACGTGCCCGGCCGTACATGGAATCGGACCTGCGCGGCGACGTCGCGCTCGTGATCGGGGCGGAAGGAGAAGGGATCGCTCCCTTGGTTGCGCGCGAGTGTGACGTCCTCGTCGACATCCCGATGCGCGGCCGGATCGCCTCGCTCAACGCCTCGGTCGCGGCCGGAATCCTGCTCTACGAGGCCGTTCGTCAGCGCGGCGAAGCGAGCAACGGCCCCGGCAAGTAGGGCCGAGCGGCCCATAATCTGTCCTTGACCTTGCAGGAGGACCTTCTTATACTTAGACGGTCCTGCGCGGCCCTGACGGGCTCCGGCCCGCGTTTTCGCGCTCGACCAGTCCGGCAAGGTAGGTTTCATGGCGATCGCACAGCCCGTCGTCGAGTCCCTCGACTACCACGAGCGGCCCGACGAAGATCTCGTCTCATCGGCGAAGTCGGGCGACAACCTGGCGATGGAGTTCCTGCTCAACAAGTACAAGAACTTCGTCCGCATCAAGGCCAAGAGTTATTTCCTCATCGGTGCCGACCGTGAGGATATCATTCAGGAAGGGATGATCGGCCTGTACAAGGCCGTCCGCGACTTCAAGGCCGACAAGCTCTCGAGCTTCCGGGCGTTCGCCGAGCTCTGCATCACCCGTCAGATCATCACCGCGATCAAGACGGCGACCCGGCAGAAGCACATCCCGCTCAACCAGTACATCTCGCTCAACAAGCCGATCTACGACGAGGACAGCGAGCGGACGTTGCTCGACGTGATGCCGTCGCAGAAGACCTCCGATCCCGAAGAGCTGGTGATCAACCAGGAAGTCTCCGAAGACATCAAGGCGCGGATCCAGGAAAACCTGTCCGACCTCGAGTCGCAGGTCCTGCTGTCGTACCTGGAAGGCAAGTCTTACCAGGAGATGGCGCGCGACCTCAACCGGCACGTGAAGTCGATCGACAACGCGCTCCAGCGCGTCAAGCGGAAGATCGAGAAGAACCTGGCCGAGATCGAGCTGCCTTGAAAGGACGTAGTGACGCGTAGCTGATCCGTCAGCCGACGTCTACGAGGAGTCCGACGGAAAGAAACGAGCCCCGCGCAAGCGGGGCTTTTTCATCGGAGGTCTCGTGTGCCCGACCGGTCCGGACGTCCGGGGCCGGCCGTCAAGCGGCCCGGTCGCCGTCAAGCCGTTCCTCCCACGGCGAGCGAGCGATGGGAGCGCGCCGAGGAGCGTGCGGTACCGGAAAATTGGAGCCGACGGTGGGATTTGAACCCACGGTGTGCTTGCGCAACCAGCTTACAAGGCTGGCCCCATCGACCACTAGGGAACGTCGGCGTCGCCCGCGTGTTCGGCGGCTCGTGCGCACGGCCCCTGGCGGACAGGAGGGGCGCCGTCCGTCCGCGTAGTCACGCCGGTCGAAGCGTGGGTCGGTGGTCGAGTGGTTAATGGCACCGGACTGTAAATTCGGCTCGCGAAAGCGATACGGTGGTTCGAATCCACCCCGGCCCACATTTCCTTCTGTCGAGCGCGGGCGTTGCATAGTGGTAATGCCCTTGCCTTCCAAGCAAGAGTCGCGGGTTCGATTCCCGCCGCCCGCTCCACGGAACCGCGCGCGTGATGCGTGATGCTCATGTAGGCGTCTTGATCGGCCGCGCGGCGCACGGGCGGGCAAAGGAGCCGATCACGGCCAGCCCGGATAGCGCACAATGAAGAGCACCGAGCTGTGTGGATCGGGCTCCCAGACTTTCTTCATCAGTCGCGCCGGCGCAGAGGCCGAGTTCGCGGGCTCGATCGCTCGGATCTTCGAGCGCGAAGGTCATACCGTGCTGCTCCAGCAGGATGACGTGGTTGGGCAGAACTTCGGTGACTGGATGCATCGCGCAATCGCGGGACCGGCTCGCGTCGTCGCGCTGTTGTCACCCGCGTATCTCGCGAGCGAAGCCTGCCGTGCTGAGTGGATCAACTCACTCGCTGGAGACTGGCTAAACAGTCGGCGGCGCCTCATCGTCCTGCGCGCCGACTACTGCGATCCGGTCGGCCTTCTCGCGGCGATCGCATACTGGGATCTCGTTGAACCCCGCCGCGACCGCGCGAAGCTCGACGACGCCGTGCTATCAGTCCTCCAGGACGTTCTCGCTCCGCGAAGCCGGAAGCCGGTGAGCGCGTACTGGCGTCCTCCGCGCCAGATCGTCGACGAACGAGCGATCCGGGCCGTCCCGAGCTTTACGGGTCGTGAGGCCGAACTAGGCGCACTGCGCGACGCGCTGCGACCGGACGGAGCCGTGGCGGTCATCCACGGGTTGGGCGGCGTGGGCAAGTCGGCGCTGGTACGCGAGTACGCGCGACGCGAGCGTCATAACTATTCGACCGTTTGGTCGGTGGAGGCCACTTCAGATGCCTCCATCGTCGACGGCGTCTTACGCCTGGCCGCGCAGGAGCGAGGCGACGTCGATCGGCGCACCGCGGCACGCGAGTTGCTCGCCGCGCTGCCGCGCAGCGTCGAACGGCCGGCGCTGCTGATCTACGACGATCTCGCCGATGAGGACTTGCTACGTGAATGGATGCCGCCGCCTGGAGTTCGGCTCCTCGCTAGCTCGCGCAACGCGGCATGGTCGGACGGCGTGTCTCGGATCTACGTGACGTCGTGGAGCGCTGCGGATGGGGTCCGGTATCTGCGGGCTGAGAGCGGGCGCGAATACAGCGATGAGGACGCCGGCGCTCTCGTCGATGCTCTCGGAGGCCTTCCGCTCGCGCTCTCGCACGCCGCCGCCTACCTCAAACGCTCGATTTCCATCTCGGCGCGTACCTATGTAGAGCGCATCGAGCGTCATCTCGCTCGTGCGCCAAAAGGCGCTGAATACGATCGGGCGGTGTTCGCGACATTTGTCGAGGCAATCGCAACAGCCGAACGCGAATCCCCTGGGTCCGCCGCGCTTATGTGTATTGCGGGATTCTTCGCTCCAATCCAAATCCCAGAAGTCCTGTTCGCTCAAACTGCCGGCGACGGTGAAGTGTTGCGCCCTTGCCAGCCTGACCTTGACGGAGCGACAGCACGACAATGGGCGGAACTGGGTGTGGTGATGGGCGATACCTACGCTCTCGACGATGCACTTGGCGTACTGCACCGGCTTTCATTAATTCGCTTTTCGGAACTCGAGCGAACATTCGACGTGCACCGCCTGGTGCAAGCAGCCTCGCGGACGCTATTGAACGCTGGCGAACGGTCGTGGGCGCACGCCGCAGTCCGCTTGGTCACCGATGCCTTCCCTGAGCCGGAACTTACGAACTTCAAGCTGTGTGGGGTCTTATTCCCGCACGCGCTTGCTGTGTTGGATGCGCTCGCTATCGACGACCTGTTCCCGCCGGCCGGAACACTCGCGCGGCGATGCGGCGGGTTCTTGTCGTATCGAGCCTCGTACGCCGATGCGGAGGTCATGCTGCGGCGCAGCCTGCGCATCATGGAGGCGGTTCAAGGACCGCGCAGCCTGGCCTGGTCGGCGATGCGTGATCTCGGCGTGATTCTAGCCGTGGCAAACAAACGAGACGAGGCGGACACGGCACTGCGTGGTGCGCTAGCCCTCGCCGAGACAGACTATGGCGTCAGCTCTACACAGGTTGCCGACGTCCTGAGCGCTACGGCGTTTACGTTGCGTGAAGCCGAGCGCGCGAGGGAAGCCGAGTCTCTGGCGCGCCGCGCTACGGCGCTCCGCGAACTGATCGCCGGTTCCGATGACCCCGAAGTCGCCCGCTCGCTCAATATGTTGGGCGTTCTCGCGCGTGACCTCGGCGCGCTCGACGAAGCTGAAGCGTCGTATCGCCGCGCTATCGAGATCGAGACCGCCGCGTACGGCGAGCGCGATCCGCGCGTCGCACTGACGATCGGTAACCTTGCGCTGATGCTGATGTTCGCAAATCGGCTCGACGAAGCAGAGGTCATGCAACGCCGGGCGCTCGACATCCATTTGGAGGCGCACGGTCCGGAGAACATCGACGTCGCGAACGACCTGAACAATCTCGCCACTATCCTATATCGCCTCGGCCGGTATGAAGAGGCGGAGGGGCATTGTCGGCAGGCACTTATGATTGACGAAAGCTTTTACGGCCCGTTGCATCCTCGCAACGCAATCGACCTCGCAACATTGGGGGACATTCTCTACGAAACGGGGCGAGCCGGTGAAGCAGAAACGTGCTATCGGCGCGCGATGGAAATCAACGACGCCGCCTTCGGCGCCGATAACGTCCGGCCCGGGGCGGTCGTCGATCGGCTTTCGCGACTCTTAGCCAGAAGTAATCGGTTCGACGAGGTCGATGTGCTTCAGAGGCGCGCGCTTGCGAACATCGAGCGCCACGGAGGTGCAAATGGCTGGGCGATAGCCGAGCGACTGTTCGCGTTGGGTTACGTAGCCGACTCACGCCGCCGTTTCGACGAAGGGACGTCATTCTACGCTCGGGCGATCAGCATGGCCGAAAATGCTGCCGCCGACCAAAGCTTTGTCGAGGCGACCACGAACCTGGGAGCGATCGCAGCGGCGCTGTCGGTTGTCGGTCGAATCGATGAGGCGGAGGCTCTTCAACGGCGCGTAGTCGATCGAGCCGAACTTCTTGCGCCGAAATCGGAAGCCGTTCACTCGTCGATCGTGGGACTCATCTCGATCGTGCTTAAGCGCCGTTCGTTCGGTAAGGCTGAACAACTCTGCCGCCACGCTCTTGCTGTTGCGAAGCGGCTGCAGGGTGGACGGGGAACGATGTTTGCATCAGATTTGAACCTGCTTGCCGAAGTACTCTACGAGAAGGGCGAATTCGTGGCCGCCGAAGCACTTCTGCGCCGCAGCCTCGCCGTCTTCGGGCAGAATAGCGCTCCGGACGACGCGGCGGACTTGATCGCGGTCGGAAACCTCGGTGAGCTCATGAGTAAGCTAGAACGCTTCGCGGAGGCGGAGCCCGTCTTACGCCGTGCGCTCGAACTCTACGAGCAGCGCATGGGCCTGAAGCACGAGCGGCTTACCACTGTTCTGATCAACCTTGGCGATGTCTTGTCGCAAACCGGCCGGGTCGAAGAGGGGGCTGAGCAATACGGCCGCGCGGCGGACATCGCCGAGACAGCCTACGGTGGCGATCATCCCGTGCTTGCGGCCATTGTCGCGCGCCTCGCGGCGTACTGCCGCTCGGCGGGCCGGCTCGTTGAGGCCGAGGGTCTCTGGCGCAGAGTCCTTGCCATGCACGAACGTCGACGGCGCTATCGAAATGTAGCTGAAAGTCAATTCGGATTGGCACAGACGCTGCTCGACGCAGGCGGTCGCGCGGAGGCCGAGGACCTGTTTGCTAGCACCCTGGATACATTGGACGGGCCCGCAAGGACGTCGGACGAAGACGACTGGCATCGCGCCGCCGTGGCGGAGGTGTCGCTCAGACTGGGAGAACTGTTCCTGGAGGATCGCCGCTACGACGACTGCGAGCGTCTCTTCCGCCGTGCGCTCGACCGACTATCGACTCTCGACGACATCAGTTACGACGGGCGGGCGACTTTGCGCGGTCATCTCGTCAGTACGCTGCGAGCGACTGGGCGGACCGACGAGGCGGAGCATTTACTGCGCCTGGCTGCTGAAGAAGACCGGCAAATGTACGGTCGCCGGTCGGTCGCGGTCGCGGTCGCGTTGGTCCAGCACGCGCAACTGCTCGCCACGATCGACTCGCGCGACAGAGCTGCTGAAAAAGAACTGCGTCGGGCCCTCGCAATTTTCGAACGGAAGTGCGGACGCGAGAGTGGGGAGGCGGCACTAGCGCTGACGGCGCTGACGTCCTTGGAGGTCTGGGCGAATCGCTCAAGCGAACTTGAATCGCTTCTTTATCGGACCGTGGCGGCGACCGACGCACATTACGGTGCGGGTCACGCATTCGCTATCGTGCCCCTGGAACGTCTCGGCGCCTTCCTTGCCAACGCCGGCCGTGCAACTGAAGCGGAGAATCTGTTCTGCCGTGCGCTTGCCATTGCTGAAGACGTCTATGGCCCGCAGCATCGCGAGGTCGCGAGCATCTTGAGCAATCTCGGATTCATCGCCGGCATGCGAAGTGAATTCCGGCGGGGTCGCATTCTCTATGCTCGCGCGATTGCCATTGATGATGCGAACGGGGATTCGCCGCCGTCGAAGATGGTCAGTGATCGCTGGTTCTCCGCGGTGTGTGCTTCCCGGCTTGGCGACCTCGACGACGCCGAGTCGGACTATCAAGCCGCACTCACGCTCGCCGAATTGCACCCCGAGACGCAGTCGATGGCGCCGGCGTTGAGGGCGGCGTTGATAGGATTACGAAGCGGCGGCTGCTCGTAGAGCGTTCTTAGCTGTGAGGAGCCGACGGTCGTTGACGCCGCAGCCCTGGAAGGTCACGGATTCAACAAAGTGTTTATGACAGTAGAATTTGCGCCCCTCGCTTGACAACAAAGTCGACTGCGGTTAGGATGCTCGAGGTATGTTCAAGCATCTAGATCGACACGGGCTCACACACCGCTCGCAGCGCAGCGAGTGGTCGGCAATGTCATGCCTTTCGATCGGCGTCACCGCGACGTTCGAAAGCCTCGTCGTGAGCCCACGAGCGAATCGGACGCGAGAACTATCCGGCTGAGTCGAAGCTTTCCAGCGGCGCGCAAGCGCACATGTGAGGGTCTCGGCGAAAGCCGAGGCCCTCTTCGCATCTATCACCGAGTCGAGGCGACGACCGCGTCTCCAAAACGCGTGAACCGGGTTCGAATCCTGGCGGTGGTGCGGTGGGCGAAGCCAAACGGCGCGGCAGCAGCTTGTGGAGCTGCCCTTAGCCGGTTCGACTCCGGTCGTCCACCCCAGCGTGATGTTCTTTGAAAACCGAATGCCGGTCGCGACGGATCGCGAGCCGGAAAACTACGGAACGTGCGGCGCATGGAGCGCGAGCGGTTTGCTAAACCGTCGGCACCGCGAGGTGAGCAGTTCGATCCTGTCACGTTCCGCAGCGGGGAGTAGCTGAGACGGTTCAAGCGCGCGCCTGAAGAGCGCGAGACGAGGATTCGAGCGCCTCTTCCCCGGCCATTCATTCACCGCCGTAGCCAAGCGGAAAGGCACTGGATTACGGATCCAGTCAGCGCGAGTTCGATTCTCGCCGGCGGTATGGGGTCTTCGTTCAACGGTAGGACCGCTGCTTTGCAAGCAGCATATGTCGGTTCGATTCCGACAGACTCCACCATTCCCCGGTCGTTTAAGGGCAAGACGGCGGATTGTTAATCCGCGAATCGGTGTTCGAATCACCGCTGGGGAGCATCGCCGCCCTCGCTCAACGGCAGAAGCGACGCGTTCAGAACGCGTACAGTCTCGGTTCGAATCCGAGGGGCGGTACCAATGCCCTCTCTCATGCGGTGTCGCCCAGCGGCAGGGCAGCAGCCTCATGAGCTGTACCGGCGGCGGTTCGAATCCGCCCACCGCAACCATCGAGACGTAGCTCAGCTTGGCTAGAGCGCTGCTTTCGGGAAGCAGAGGTCGCACGTTCGAATCGTGTCGTCTCGGCCATGACTCTCATCTGGTTTGGAACCAGGGAATGGCGCGTTCGAGTCGCGCCACCTCGATGTTGTGCCCGCGCAGCACGGCGGACGTGCGCGTTCCTCCGACGGACGAGGCTGCGAGTTCGATTCTCGCCGCGGGCTCCACTTTGGGTCCGATACCGAAGATGTGGAGGTGACGGCCTTTTAAGCTGCTCGTAAGTCGGTTCGACTCCGACCGGACCCACCATCACGATCCCGGGAAGTTCAACCGGTTGAACGCCGCACTTTGGATGCGGAGGCGCTTGGTTCGAGACCAAGACCGGGAGCCATGCACGGCAAGCTGACGTCTGGAATAGTCCACCCTCTTACGGTGGGGACGCTGGGTTCGAATCCCAGGCCGTGCACCAACGTCGACGTTGCCAAGTGGGAAGGCTGCGGCCTGCAAAGCCGCGATGAGCGCGTTCGATTCGCGCCGTCGACTCCATGCCGGTGTAGCTCGTTGCGGAAGAGCGGCGGTTTCGTAAACCGCAGGCAGTCGGTTCGAATCCGACCTCCGGCTCCAACTCGGAAGGTGCCGCCCGTGGCCGGGCACTCAGTCCTGAAAACTGACGCGGACGCGGCTCAAACCCGCGGGGGATCGATACCTACACCTTCCGCCACGGTCTCGTAGTGTAGTGGTCTGCACGGCTGATTGTCGATCAGCGAGTACGAGTTCAATCCTCGTCGGGACCGCCATGCCGTCGAATGCAAAGCGCCGAGCGCCCCCGTTTTCACCGCGGTCCTAGCCGGTTCGAGTCCGGTCGACGGTTCCATCGCGCCATCTTGCCATAGCTCAACGGCAGAGCTCGCGCCCGATGAGCGCGTGATCGAAGTTCGAATCTTCGTGGCAAGACCAGTATCCGCGGTTAGCTCAGTGGCCAGAGCGCCGGCCCTACAAGCCGGGCGTCGGGGGTTCGAATCCCTCACTGCGGACCAGCTGCCCAGCTCACGAGTCTGCTCCGGGCGAAGCATAGACGGCGATGCGTCTGCCTTCCAAGCAGAGCAGCGGGGTTCAAGTCCCCGCGCCCGGTCCAACACGGCCCGCCGTCACGCTCGCGGGGCGGGCTGCGCGCGGCTTTCGTCGTACGTTCGTCTTCGATGGGCAGAGCCGAACTGCTGGCGACGAGCGCTCGAGCTGCGGTGTGCCGGGGGCGGCGCTGCCTCCGGCGGCGAGCGCCGCGCGGCCCAGGCGACTCGCGAAGCCGCCGAGGGGGAATGGCAGGAGTGGCATGATCGCCGATCGTCCGGCCCGCATCGAGGCGGACGACGCGTTCGCGAGCGTGGCGGACGGCGCGTTTCGTGCGTTCGTGGAGAGTGAGAGCTTCTCGTGCCTCGGCGCGAAAGCGGTCGTTCGTCGCGACGCCTACCGCCTGCAAACCTACCGCCGTCTAGGCGAGGCGGCGGAGGCGGCAGCGCTCGCACGCGATCTCGCGCGGTTCGTTCGTGACCGGATCGATTTCGCCGGCGGTTTCAGCAGCTTCGTCGCGGTGTTCCGCGAGCCGGTCGCTGACGAGCGTGCGTTCGAACGTGCGCTGTGGTCGCACCTGCAGCACGTGCACGCCGCCGACGCGCGCGATTACGACTGGGACCCGCGCGTGAGCGGCGACCCGGCCGATCCGGCGTTCTCGTTCAGCGTCGCGGAAACCGCGTTCTTCATCGTCGGCGTGCACCCCGCGGCGTCGCGGATGACACGGCGCTTCGGATGGCCGGCGCTGGTCTTCAACCCGCACGAGCAATTCGAGCGGCTTCGAGCGGCGGGTAGCTACGAAGCGTTGCAGCAACGCATTCGCGATCGCGAGCTGCGGCTGGAGGGAACGTTGAACCCCAACCTCGGCGACTTCGGCGACGTCTCCGAAGTCCGTCAGTACGCCGGACGAACCACGGAGTCGGACTGGCGCTGTCCGTTCGTGCGCCGCTAACGGCGATCGTGCGCCGTCCGCTCTTCGCGCTGTGCTTCCAGCCGCGCGCGCTGCGGCTCGACGGTGTAGGCGGGGTTCGTCGCGGACTGCGTCCCGGCAGCCGTGACCGCAAAGCGTTCGAGGATCCCCGCCGCGACGACGAACGCCGCCGCGACGCGCGTCGTGCCGCGATGCTTGCCGCCGGCGATGCCCAGCGCGGCGCCGCACAGCGCCAGCGCCGTCGAGGCGCGGCGGTAACGACCGCCCTTTCCGGTGCGATAGGGTTCGGCGAGGAAATCGCCGAGTCGCCGGTTCATCACCCGGCCGGCGGCGACGAGCCCGACCGCACCGCCGATCATCAACCGTCGCGACGACACGTTCTCCTCAGCCGGCGCGAAGGCGGCGCCGAGTGCGCCGGCGCTCGCGACGCCGCTGGCGGCGAACACGAAGGGCAGCGTGTCGCCGGCGGCGTGCCAGGCCGGCGTCGCCGTGTCGGCGACGAGCACCGCCGTATACGTCGCGAGCGCCGGGCCGACTGCCCCGGCGACGCGTTCGAGCGCGCGCGACGTGCGCTTCCAGCCCGCGATTTCGGCGACCGTCGATCCGACGATCGCGCCGCCGAACGCCGTCAAGATCCAGGAGCCGACGCTCATCGGTGAGGTCAGCTTGAACACGCGCAGCATGTTGAGGAACCGCGACGGCACCCCGAGGTCGGCGATCAGCAGCGGGGGCGCGAGCAGGATGCCGGCGAGCGCGATGCGTTTCTCGACCGTCGCCAGCGCGTGCGCGCCGCGCATCCGCGCGCACACGCACTCGACCGCCGCGGCGCCCGCCGTTCCGCCGACCCAGAAGTACCACGGGATATACGCCTTCCAGACGTGCGGCTTGACGATCGGACGCCCATAGTACGACGCGCTCGATCGCCCGTCGGACCGGCTGTCGGTCGTAACCGGCGTATCGCTCGTAACCGGCATGTTGCTCGTCACGCCGTTTACCGTTTGGTTCCGATCGCGGCCAACGCTGTGAAGCCGATCAGCGCGAGCGCCGCGTACCCTGCGTGCAGCCACATGCGCGCGACGTCGCGCGTCGTGTCGACGGGATCCGGCGGCAGCCCGTAGACCTCGGGCTTGTCGAGCAGCAGAAAGAACGCGCCCGCTCCGCCGATCCCGTCGCTCGTATCGCGCAGATACAGGCTCGCGTCGACGTAGCGTCCTTCCGCCTGGAGCTTGGCCAGCCGCGCGTCGGCGCGCGTGCGCAGCTCTTCGACGTCGCCGAACTGAATCGACTCCGTCGGGCAGGCTTTGGCGCAGGACGGCGTCTCGCCGTCCTTGAGCCGGTCATAGCACAGCGTGCACTTCCCCGCGTGGCCGTCCCAGTCGCGTTTGTCGATAACGCCGAACGGACAGGCCGGCACGCAGTAACCGCAGCCGTTGCAGATGTCCTGCTGGACGACGACCGTGCCGAACTCGGTGCGCACCAGCGACCCGGTCGGACAGACGTCGAGACACGCGGCGTGCGTGCAGTGTTTGCAGACGTCGGACTCCATCAGCCAGCGCCCGCCGCCGGCATGGATCACCTGTTCGTCACTCGCTTGGGGGGCAGCCGATTCGAACTGTTCGACGAACGCGACGTGCCGCCAGGTCGAGCCGTCGAGCTGGCCGGTGTTGTCGTACGACTGGCCGCTGAACGCGTAGCCGTCGGCCGGGAGCTGGTTCCACTCCTTGCACGCCACCTCGCAGGCCTTGCAGCCGATGCACAGCGTCGTGTCGGTGAAGAACCCTCTGCGCGGCTGCGGCGCGAGATGGGTCGCCATCTCGCGCTCGGCGGCAGTGTCGTCGTACAGACCGGCCACGCTCATTCCTCCGGCGGGAGCCCGGCGCGCCGCCGGTAGTCATTGACCAGTGCGCGCAGTCCGGCACCGCGCGGACGGCGGCCGGGAACGACGTCGCAGGTCGCGGCCTTCGTCTCCTGGATGTGCACGTTGGGGTCGGCGCTGATCGACCACAGGTCGTTGACCGAATCGCCGGTTACGACGCCGCGCGCGCCCCAGTGGTACGGCAGACCCACGACGCGCACCGCGCGCCCGTCGATCACGTAGTCGGGGATGCGCGTCGTTACCATCACGCGCGCTTCGATCGCGCTGCGCGCCGACACGACCGTCGCCCACGCGCCGTGGACGAGCCCGCGCTCGGCCGCCAGCGCCGGCGAGATCTCGCAGAACATCTCGGGTTGCAGCTCGGCGAGGTGCGGCAGCGTGCGCGACATCCCACCGGCGGTGTGGTGCTCGGTCAGCCGGTACGAGGTCATGACGTACGGATAGACGTCGGCCCCCGGCGCGTCGCCGGCCGGATGGTACGGATTGTTCGCGCTCGGCCACGTCTCGCGAACGGGGTTTGCCTGCTGCGCGTAGAGCACGTTGTCGACCGGCGACTCCTCGGGCTCGAAGTGGGTCGGCAGCGGGCCGTCGACGAGCCCATCGGGCACGAACAGCCAGCCCTTGCCGTCGCCCTGCATGATGAACGGCGACCGGCCGTCGTGCGCTTTCTCCGCCTTTGCGCCGTCGGGCGGCACGTAATCCGGCGGCTTGTCCTTCACGAAGTCGGGGACGTCGAGACCGGTCCATTCCTTCTTCTCGGCGTCCCACCACACGTAGCGCTTGCGCTCGCTCCACGGGTTGCCGTCGGGATCGGCCGACGCGCGGTTGTAGAGCTGGCGGCGGTTGGCGGGCCACGCCCAGCCCCACTCCGGCGCGACCCAGCTCTGCTCGCTGCCCGGCTTCCGGCGTGCGGCGAGGTTCTGCTCGCCGGTGTACACGCCGCAGTAGATCCAGCAGCCGCACACGGTCGACCCGTCGGGCTCGAGCTTCGTGTACGACTCGAGCGCTTTGCCGTCAGCGCCCCAGCCGTTGATCTCGCGCAGCACGGCGTGCGCGTCGGGCTCACCGCCGGGCGCGACTTCCGGGTACGTCCACGTCAGCTCGGTCACCGCGCGGTCCTTCGGGTCGCTCGACGCCTCCAGCTTCGCGCGGATGCGCTTGCCGAGCTGATAGTAGAACCACAGCTCCGAACGCGCGTCGCCGCGCGGTTCGACCGCTTTGTGGTGCCACTGCAGCAGCCGCTGCGTGTTGGTGAACGAGCCGTCTTTCTGCAGATGGTCGGCGGCGGGCATCAGGAAGATCTCGGTCGCGATCGCATCGGTGCGCAGCGTTCCGGTCTCGACTTCCGGCGAGTCGTACCAGAACGACGCGCTTTCGATCTCGAAGAAGTCGCGCACGACCAGCCAGTCGAGGTTCGCCATCGCACGACGGTGCAGCGACGCGTTCGCCGAGCCGACCGCCGGATTTTCGCCGACGCAGAAGAAGCCTTTGACCGAACCTTCGAGCATCCCCATGATCGCGGGATAGATCGAGTGGTCGCCGCTCACACGCGGCACGTAATCGAAGCACCAGTCGTTCGCGGCGGTCGCGTGCTCGCCGTACCATGCTTTGAGCAGGCTGACCGTGTAGGCGTCCATGTGGCCCCAGAAGCCGCCCTTGGCAGTGGTCTCCTCGAGGAACGCCGCCAGATCGACCATGTTTTTCTCCGGCATCGGGATATAGCCGGGCAGCAGTTCGTACAGCGTCGGAATATCGGTCGATCCTTGGATCGACGCGTGACCGCGCAGCGCCATGATCCCGCCGCCGGGCCGGCCCATGTTGCCGAGCAGCAGTTGCACGATCGCGGCGGTCCGGATCACCTGCACGCCTTCGGTGTGGTGGGTCCACCCGACCGCGTACGCGATCGCTCCGGTGCGCTCGCGCCCCGAGTTCGCGCACATCGCCTCGGCGACGGCGAGAAAGTCGTCCTTGGGCGTACCGCAGATGCGTTCGACCATCTCGGGCGTGTAGCGGGCGAAGTGCTTCTTGACCAGCTGGAAGACGCAGCGCGGATGCTGCAGCGTGAAGTCGACGTGCGGCGGCTCGCCGTGCTCGAGCGGGCGCTCCTCGGCGGCCTTCTCGCGCGCCGACAGCTCGTGCGTCACCTGCTTGCCGCCGCTCACGGCCGAGCCCATCCGCCGCCCGGCCGAGCCTTTCAGGTCGAGATCCTGGTACTGCCAGGACGCGAGGTCGTAGCCGTCTTGCTCCGCGTCGAAGCCGGAGAAGAGGCCGCCGAGGTCTTCGGGGTCGCGGTAGCGCTCGTCGATGATCACCGGCGCATTGGTGTAGTTGACGACGTACTCGTGAAACCAGCGCTCGCCCGAGATGATGTAGTTGACGATCCCGCCGAGGAACGCGATGTCGCTGCCCGGCCGGATCTTCGCGTGCCGCGTCGCGACCGCGCTGGTCCGTGTGAAACGCGGATCGACGTGGATGACCTCGGCGCCCCGCTCGCGCGCTTCCATCACCCACTGGAAGCCGACCGGATGGTTCTCGGCCATGTTCGAGCCCATGATGAGGATGCAGTCCGACATCTGCAGATCTTGCTGGAACGTCGTCGCGCCGCCGCGGCCGAACGAGGTGCCCAGACCGGGCACCGTCGAGCTATGTCAAAGTCGCGCCTGGTTCTCGACTTGCACCACCCCGAGCGCCGTGTACAGCTTCTTCATGAGGTAGTTCTCTTCGTTGTCGAGCGTCGCGCCGCCGAGGCTCGCGATCCCCATCGTGCGATTGAGCGGCTTGCCGTCGTCGCTGGTGGCTTCCCACGTCGCGTTGCGCGTCTCGATCACGCGGTCGGCGATCATGTCCATCGCGACGTCGAGCTCGAGCTCTTCCCACTGCGCTCCGTTCGGGCGGCGGTAGCGCACCTTCGTCAGCCGGTCGGGGCTGGTGCTGAGGCTGCGCGTCGCCGAACCCTTCGGGCACAGCCGGCCGCGCGAGATCGGCGAGTCGGGATCGCCCTCGACCTGCACGACCTGCTCGTCCTTCACGTAGACGCGCTGGCCGCAGCCGACCGCGCAGTACGGGCAGACCGACTTCACCACCCGGTCGGCGGTCGCGGTTCGCGGCGCGAGCGCGGCAGAGGCGCCGGAGAGCGCGGCCTCCCCGAGCGCGTGCTTGTCGCGCCCGGTCAACTGCCGGACCAGCGGCCATGAACCGATGCCGCCGGGACGTACGTCGCGCATGGTGGTGTGGTACCCCCGCGCGGAGGGGTTTCACACTCGCCCTCTCGCCCTGGTCTCGGTGCGAGCACGCGGCCGCGATTTCAGACGGTGCGCCCAGGGACGCGTGCGAAGATGCCGGCGAGATGTTCGCTCGACTCGTTTCGCTTTGTGCCGCGGCCCTGCTTGCTGTGGCCGCGCCGGTGGTGGTGCTACTCGCGTCTCCCGCAGCGGCGGTTGCCGCACCGGCACCGGCCTCGACCGGCGCTCCGCGACCGCCGGCGCCGCGCGCGCCGGTCGCGGCGGCGCCGTTCGCGCTCGTGCCGGCACGGCCCGGTGCGAGTAGCCTGTACGGCTATCAGCTCGACGAGAACGGACCGCGCGGGTCGCGCTACGTGCACGGCGCGATCGCGATCACCCGGCTGATGAACGACCGCGCGCTGGTCGCGGTCGCGCCGGAGTCCGGCGCGGCCTTCGCGGCCGTGCTCGCGATCGCGTCCGACGGAACCCTGCGCGCGCTGCCGGCTGCAACCGGCGACGCGCTCAATCGCGGCGTTCCCGAGCCGATCCCGCCCGGACTGCGCGCGCTGTCCGCGCTGCTGATCGCGCCGGAGGCGGGCGCGTCGTGGCAGGTCCCGGTCGAGGCCGGCGACGCCGTCGTTCCCGCGACCCTGAGTCTCACCGCGCGCGCGACGCAGCAGAGTGGCGAGCGCACCGTCTCCGCCGACGGCAGCGGAACGATCACCGTTGCGCAGCAGTCGGCGCAAGCCGGGCAGCGCGGTGGGTACTCGCGCGGCGGCGGACGCGGCGGATATCCGGGTGGGGGCGGCGGTTTTCCGGGCGGCGGCGGGATGGGCGGACGTCGCGGCGGATCTCCAAGCGGCGACGAGAACGCAGGGACGCCGCAGCGCGTTCCGGCCAACGTCGTGCTGCACGTCGAAGCCTCGTTTCGCGGCAACACGTTTCTCGGCGCGCGCGGTACCGAGCAGACGACGCCGACCCAAGGCGACAAGACGCCGACCTCCGCCACCTGGTCGCTGTTTCCTTACTGACCGTGGTCTGAATACTCGTCGCGTCGCGCGAAGCGCGCGATCGAAACGCGCGGGTGTGCCGCACAGGTGGCACACACATCGTGCATGATTGCATCATGCAAACCGAACGAAACACACCAATCATCCCCGGCGTCTCGTTCTTGTTTCAAGACTCACTTATCGAGCTCGAGACGGAGAAGTCCGAGCCGGCCCCGTACGTTCCGAAGCGAAACACGAAGCTCAAGGGCGACATCTCGGAGCTGCGAGTCGCCGTGGCGCTGGCTGAGGCGGGATATCTCGTTTCCAAGCCGCTCGGCGAAAATCAGCGCTACGACCTCATCGCTGATGACGGGATCCGGTTGCTTCGCGTTCAGGTCAAGAGTGGGCGCATCCGCCGCGGTGCGATAGCATTTAGTTGCTGTAGTTCGCACGGTCACCGGAGAACCGTTCTAACCTCGCGTCCGTATATCGGTCAGATCGAGCTCCTCGCCGTCTATTGCGCCGAGAATCGGAAGGTTTACGTCATCCCCGAAGCCGAACTGACGCGGACGGCGTCGCACCTCCGCCTCGTGCCGCCCCGCAATAACATGGTGAAGACCATTCGGTGGGCGTCGAAGTACGAGCTGGCGTAGCTTAGTGGTAAAGCACGACTTTGGTAAAGTCGAGAGCGTGAGTTCAATCCTCACCGCCAGCTCCAGAATGAGCGAGACCCTCGGTTCTCCGGAGGGTCTCGCGGCTTTCCTGAGTAGTCGAAGGCGATGCCGACCGCCGTCTCGACCGACAACGCCAAGCGGGCCCTCCTCGACCACCTGATCGACGACGCAGCCCTCTTCCCGCCGGCGCAGCTGGCGATGGTGCCGGCGCTCCGTGCGCATGCCCGCCACCTCGAGAGCGCGTACCGGTGGGCCGGCGGCCGCTTCGTCCTGCCCGCCTCGCGGGTCGACGAGTTCGCCGCGGCGCGCGCTGCGGACACCGCCCGCGCGCCGATCGAGCTGAGCATGGTGCTCGACGCCGGGATCCGCGGCGCGCGCGGCGACACTGTCCGCGCCGACCTCGAACGCACCGAGCGCGTCCGCACCCTCGACGGCATCACCGTGTCGTCGTTCGAAGCACGGCTGCCGCGCCTGACGTTCGACGACGCCGCCCTGCAGCGGATCGTCGCTGACGTCACCGAGCGCTATGCGTCTGCCGACGTCTCGTTCTGGTACGAGCCCGGCTACGACGCCGGCTGGCTCGCGCCGTGCGACGCGTGGCTCGCAACGATCGCGACCGCGCGCGCCGCGGCGCCGGCGAACCTGACGCTCGGCGCCAAGGTGCGCTGCGGCGGCAGCGCGCCGGGCGCGACGCCGTCGGTCGACGATCTGACCGCATTCATCGTCGCTGCGCACGCACACGACGTGCCGTGGAAGGCGACGGCTGGGCTGCACCATCCCGTCCGGCACGGCGAGACGCACGGCTTCCTCAACGTCTTCATCGCCGGGATCGCGCTGCAGGCCGGAGCGCTCGAACCCGCGCGCGTCGGCGACGTTCTCGCCGAGACCGACCCGACCGCTTTCGTGCTCGATCCCGCGCACGCCGGCTGGCGTGACGTGCGCATCGATGCCGAACAGGTCGCGGCGGCGCGCGCGCGCTGCGTCGCGCTGGGCAGCTGCAGCTTCGACGAGCCGATCAACGATCTGCGCGAGCTCGGCATGCTATCGTGATCGACCCGCGCGACTTCGGGCTCGACAACCTGCCGTTCGGAATCGTCTCGACCGCCGCCGGCGAGCGGCCGCGGCCGGCGGTCGCGTTCGGCGCCGGGGTCGTCGACCTCGACGCGCTCGTCGCGCGCAACCTGCTCGACGCCGAGCCGCTGCGCGGCGCGACGACGCTCAACGCCTTTCTCGCCGCCGGGCTGCCGATGTGGCGCGCGGTGCGCGCGCGGCTGCAGCAGCTGCTCGGCGAGGGCGCGAGCGCCGACGAGCGCGCGGCGGTCGCCGCGTGCACGCTCGCCCACGATGCGGTGACGGTACACTTGCCGGTCGCGATCGGCGACTACGTCGACTTCTACGCCTCGATCGAGCACGCGTCGAACCTCGGCCGCATCCTGCGGCCGAACCAGGCGCCGCTGCCGCCGAACTACCGCCACATCCCGATCGGGTACCACGGCCGCTCGGGAACCGTGGTGATCAGCGGCACGCCGGTGCGGCGCCCGCATGGGCAGCAGCTGCCGCCGGGCGCCGACGCGCCGCGGTTCGGGCCGTCGCGGTCGCTCGACGTCGAGCTCGAGATGGGCTGGTTCGCCGGACCCGGCAACGCGCTCGGCGCGCCGATCTCGCCCGACGCGGTCCGCGACCACGTGTTCGGCTACGTCCTGCTCAACGACTGGAGCGCGCGCGACATCCAGGCCTGGGAGTACCAGCCGCTGGGCCCGTTCTTGGGCAAGTCGTTCGCGACGTCGATCTCGCCGTGGATCGTCACCCTCGACGCGCTCGAGCCGTTTCGCGTCGACGAACCGGCGCGCGATCCCGATCCGTTGCCGCACCTGCGCGCGCGCGAATCATGGGCTTACGACGTCGAGCTCGAGCTGCTGCTGCAGACCGCGCGCATGCGCGCGGAAGGGAGCGCAGCGGAGATCATCTCGCGGACCGGCTTTCGCGCCATGTACTGGACGGTCGCGCAGCAGCTCGCGCACGTCACCTCCAACGGCGCGACGCTGCGGCCCGGCGACCTGTTCGGCACCGGCACGATCTCGGGCGGCGATCAAGGCACCCAGGGCTCGTTCATCGAGCTCACCGCGCGCGGCGCGAATCCGCTCGCGCTCGCGAACGGCGAGACGCGCGGCTTCCTCGAAGACGGCGACACCGTGATCATGCGCGGCCGCGCCGTCAACGGCAGCCGCCGGATCGGTTTCGGCGCCGTCGCCGGCACGATCGTCGAATAAACGGCCGACGTCCTCAGGTCAGCGTCTGGAGCACCGCGCGGGCGTGCGCGCCGCGCAGCTTCGCCTTCGTCACGGTGAACTCGCGCGTCAGCGTCGAGACCAGGTACAGGCCGCGGCCCGATTCGGCGTCGGTGGCCGGCAGCCGCGTGCACGTTGCGTAGCCGGGGCCGTCGTCGATCACGTGCAGCACCGGCCGGCCGGGATCGTCGATGGTCAGCTCGACGTCGATCGGTCCCGGCGCGTGACGCACCGCGTTGCCGATCAGCTCGCCGAAGACGAGCTCCGCGGCCGGAATGTCGACGTCGCGGCCGTGCAGCTGCAGCGCTTCGACCACCGTCTCACGGACGTCGTACGCGCGCCGCCAGTCGCGCGGATCGAACCGCCAGCGCATCGTCCACGCCCGCGCCGCGCGTTCGCCGAGCAGGCGCAGCGTCAGCACTGCGACGTCGTCGTGGACGCCGTCGCCGCCGAGCACCTCGGCGACCAGCGCGGCCGCCGGCGATGGGCTCTGGGCGGCGCCGTTGCGCAGCGCCGCGGCGACGCGCCGTTCGCCTTCGGCGATGTCTCGCGTCGCCTCGATCAGCCCGTCGGTGAAGAAGACGGTCAGCGATCCGGGCGGCAGCTCGATGCTGATCGTCGGCGGCTCGCCACCGTCGCGCAGGCCGAGCGGAAGCCCGCGTCCCGGCAGGTGGCGGATGCCGCCGTCGGGCGTGGACACCACCGGCGTCGGATGACCGGCGGTGGCGTACGAGAGGATTCCGCGCGCCGGCTCGACGACGCCGACCAGCGCGGTGACGATCGCGTCCGGATGCGCGCGCCGCAAGACCTTGTCGACCGCGTCGAGCAGCCGGCCGGGATCGGACTCGTAGGTCGAGAGCGTCTCGATCGCCTGGCGCATGCGGCCCATGATCACCGCGGCGGTCAGTCCGCGACCGGTGACGTCGCCGATCGAGATCACGACCCGCCCGTCCGGCAGCGCGATCGCGTCGTACCAGTCGCCGCCGATCTCGGCTTCGGTCAAGCC